>Ga0210059_1007608_pt1 | contig 17186 bp, 12 predicted proteins | sample Ectturendosymbi2_FD_188042 | JGI IMG/M metagenome (GOLD analysis project Ga0210059, IMG submission 188042) | Ecteinascidia turbinata endosymbiont from Florida, USA - Sample 2 (SPAdes) (version 2) | ecosystem: Host-associated > Tunicates > Ascidians > Unclassified | place: Key West, Florida...
CACGGGGGCCTTTAGTGGGCTTAGCCCCTCCGAAACAAAGCTCCAATCCCCCCTCCCAAATTGAAATATGAAGCACTATAAAACAGTGATGTTTGTTCAAATTTCAGAATGTCAAGCCCCACTGCACAAATGTACTGTAAAGCTCCCCTATAGAGACTTTCTGGTGACGGTTCTGTTGCCATACCAAGTTTTTCATTGGCCATTTTTTTAGCAACAATTGTTAGACTTTAACACCATCCGTGAGTTAACATTCAAGTTTTATTTATTAATTCTACCTATTGTTGCACTTTAATCAAACCTAGCTACATAGCAATGCTATTCTACAAACCAAATCAGCATTCAAAACGATACACTGACTTAAAATTTGTCATTTATATTGAAATGACTGATTAAATATTCAGTCTAACAAATCAGTGCCACAAATCAACAATCTTGCATATCATGTTTACAAAAGCTATTTGGCCTGGTAGGCTACCACCTAACAACCAGTCAATGCAGGATCACGTAGAATAGGCGTGAAGACTGCAAGAACTGGTGTAGACTTCAGAACACATTAAAAGAGCTAGTGCTCTAGTTAGTCTAAGTCTAGACTACAGTTCACGGTAGGTCTACACTACCGTGCTTTAGTCCAGGTACGCAGCAAACAACGTCCTTTTAATGTACACTGAAAAAGAGCCCTATCTTGCCACACCAGGAACAGATTCATGCTGACAAACGTGGCATAACTCTACGGTTCAGAGATTACACCATAGACAGACTCGGAGTCATGGCGCAGAGGGCTGAAAAGATGCTTCTGAAGATAATAAATGATTGTGCAATGTGCAACTTTTTCCAAAAGTCTGAATCCTCGAAATATTGATAAAGGCGTTTCGGATATCCGGTCCCGTATCCGGTTCCCGTTTGAAAGCAGTTTTTGGATATTCTTTGAAAGCAGTTTTTGGATATACTCACTATCCTGCCGGATATCCAGCCGGCAAACCGGATAGTGATCATCTCTGGTATGCACCACCACCTTTGTCCTGCCTTTTACGTTGAGTACGTAGTAGAATGTCTAGTGTTGTCTATGCCTGCTGAGTGAGTGTTCAGTGGTTGTAATTTTACCATTTGCTTTGGCTTAGCTGGTAGAGATTACACCTTTGATGGGAGCACCTTTTATGTACTTTTTCAAGAAGTTTCATGTTTAGGATTTAGTTTTAGGGTTATTGTTTGGGGCTGCTATCAGTGTTGTAGTCGAGACCGTAAACTTCGAGACCCAGACCTGGCTCAAATTTCGAGACGAGACCGAGACTTTGTCATAAAAGCCGAGACCGAGACATGGAAGTTCGGGACCGAGACTCAAGACCTCACATTTCTCTGATGGTAATTAAAGCTAACTTCTTGAATAATGCTGCAACAAAATATCTGGCACATTGCCAAATATCAAGATAATAAAAACATCCGAAATTTGTGCAAAAGGCCAAATACTGCAAGCGTTCATTTTCACCTTCCTCTTGGGAGTTTACAACGGCAAACCTGTTACCTTGTTTACAAATTCGATGAAGAAATGCATGGACATTGAAAATGTTGGCGGCGTTTAGAGGGTCTACGCATTTTTCACTCGAAAATGTCGGTAAACCAATTGAATATTCGTGGTGTTTGCCGTTGCCATGCTTCGATAAATTTGTTTTGACTCAGATAAATTTTAATTGTTTTGTTCGTTACAAAACAATACCAACCCTTCTGTGCAAGGACAGGAGGTGATGCCTTGATGAAGCTCCCATGTTCTGGTCTCCTACCTAGTATTGAAGTAGGCCTACGTTATTTGAGAAAGTGGAAAAGAGGCAAATCATTACTTTTTATTTTAAAACAAGCGCAGTTGATGTAGGCAAGTGTATCCAGCCCCAGCAGCACTGGTCAAAACAGCACAGTAAAGTGGTTACTCCATAGGAAAGGTTGCTTTCCATCATTCAATTTTTTGCCAAGGTATTTCTTCATTTATATCATTTGCCAATGAAGTAAGACACTTTCAAAGTTTTTTACTATCTACCACTTACCTGTTTCACTACATTCCTTTTATTTTAACACTGGGCATCTGCACTGAAACTCAAATTTCTTCGCCACATATTTTGTGTATTTTGGCTAACAAAGCTTTGATATTTTTTGTAACGTTACCTACACTTTTCTTAATTACTTTTCTCCTCACACGACAAGTAATTGATTAATAATTCTCCAAAGATTTAGAATTAAGAGGTGATAAATTTAGAAATTTAAAAAACGAAAGCACTACTTTGAATTTCAAAAAGCAAAAATGTAACTAATTTTTCATCCATCCAAAGTTGCTCACTCTGTCCAAAACAAGTTTTAAAAGTGCTGCTCGTGGTTCTGTTGTTGCACCAAAGAAAAACATATTTAGGCCTGTTAGAGTAGGCCTAATAGACTTTTTTGGCACAAATTAAGTTTGCACTTTGAACCAGCGAGATAATATCCCACTGCATTCTCGATTGCAGTGGTGTAGCGATGTTAATGTCGCCTGGGGCCGACCAAAAATTGCTTTCTTTTCCACTCCTCACATTTGCTTACAACAACATAATATGAGAAAAAAATCATGTATCATGCTTATTGAACAATAAAGAATAATAAAGCATCTTGAACATCACAATCAAATACTCACAAACTCAAAGGAGTCTTGTTTTTAATTTTCGATGATGGATCTTGCTTTCTCTGCTTGTTATCCACCCTTCTCGTCATTACTTTTCTTATTTTTTCTGCCTTCTTTACATGTGCATGTATGTATGGCTAAATAAATAACATAGCTGGCACATGCTAGGCTGTGGTTCAGCGGGAAAGTTTTATATTTTGTCATTACTTGCGAATCAGTTGGCACCGTGAATTCGATGTGTTTTCCATGACAACAACAAAGTGCACAGGGCTCATAAAGCCCTGAAACAACTTGAGTTTGCTTTTTTGTCTTACTTAGAGCAAGGTGCTCGTAGTTTGTCAGTTTGTTTACAACTGCGGCAGATCTTTTGCAGGTAACCGTTGCCTTCGTGTTGAAGATTTTTTCTTTCTCTGATAAAAAGAGAGGATTAGATGATTTCGACAGGCATTGCTGGGATGAATCATGCTGTAGCAGAATGAGCCATGTTCGGGATTACCGGTGTAGTTGACTAGCAGTAAAATCGTGTAGCGCCTTCCCGCTGACTTTGTGGCTCTGTGCATAATTCCTAGATTTGCTATTTTTTGTTGTCAAGTTTTTATATTTTAAAGTTTTTTATAATTTCCATATTTTTGCGTTGAACTGATATTCACAGCTGTTTCATGTTTCCGTTTTTGCTGACACACTTAGAGTTTGTGCAACATCGCATGTCGCATAGAAAACGCAGAAAGGCAAAGTAACTGATCAGCCATGACGCATTATTTGCTGCCTTTATAAAACTCTTGTGAACAAAACTTTTCCTCAAGAGAGTTCCGAGGCATTTTTGGACTAAAAAAAGTCTGCATTACACAGAACAAAAAAAAATTCACCAGCTTGTTTTAACAGAGTACTTTGAAAAGCACTTCGAAAAAGAAGACACGGTTTTATTTGGCTTCTCAAAAAAGGAACTTTTTGGCACTCTCCCACCTCTTTTGAATAAGCCTATGGATTTCATAGCAAAACTCTTGGAAAAACAGTTCAAAGATAGTCCTTAGCAAAGTAGGCCTACTCCCAATCTCTCGTTGCAGAGATGACGCTCTGCGGTTTCATTGGTACATGCACATTTTTTATTGAATTCAGTATAAATTTTAAACGGGGTAGAGGCAGGGGCGGAGCCAGACATTTTCATTTGGGAGGCCACTGGAGGGGCCAGTTTTGCAACAAGGGGAGCTGTCAATGGTCTGTGTAGGACTTTCAGAAAGAGACCTGAAGATTTTTTTGGGGTCAGGCAAAATTTTGGGGGGCAGTGGCCCCCCCTAGCTCCGCTCCTGGGTAGAGGGCAAATTGTTTTCTCCAACTCGCACACAACGTAACAACAAAGAAAGCATAGCCACTGACCATACTGAACGGTTAAATTTTGAACAATCATTTTTTAAAACCATTTTTTAAGGAACTCCTTGCAAAACTTCAAAAAAATAACCTATGCAAAGTCTCGAGACGAAGAGCTCGAGATCGAGACCGAAATCCTTCGAGACCGAGACGAGACCTAAGATCTTCGAGACCGAGACTCCAAAAAACGGGTCTCGAGACACGTCTCGAGACCGAGACCAACTCGCGAGACTCCATCACTGGCTGCTATGTCCAACGGAAACGCCTGGGTCAAAAATTATGTCCCGTTACTAACTCACTATCTCTGCGAGGGCAGCATATTGAATGGCTTACTTTCATTTGAGCAAACTACAGTTTTGTTTCAAGCTACTGAGACCATTTGAATACTGACTGCAATGACAACGACTGTATGGTACTTACTCCCAAACTGTGATGCTAGAGGCAAGATTAGTGCTACTGGAACTACAAAGATATAGTTAAAAATCAGTTTCGTGCAGAGGAACACATGAGTTGAAATTAGAAAAATATAAATCAGCTGTGCACCAAGGTGTCAGCGGCCACATAGAAATCAACCAGTGCATATGTGGTACATGATAAACAGACGCTAAAGACCAACGCATCAAAAATGTCAAATTCAAGATTATCAAATTAAAGACAAGCTCCCACTGTATTGTACCTTCACAATAATGAAACGCTTACTGGGCTGAACGCAGCCGCATGGCTGCGAGTTGAAAATAGCTGGTTTATGGTTTAGGTTTTGGATAAAAGGTTTACATTCAGGGTTTAGGTTTAGGGTTTGAGTTTTGGGTATTTGCTTCGGGCTAAGGTTTAAGGTTCAGGTTTTGTGTTAAGATTTTGTGTTTATGTTTTGGGTTTAGGTTTTGTGTTCAGGATTTGGGTTGAGGTATTGAGTTTAGGTTTTGGGTTTAGACTTTGGGTTCAGGTTTTTGGTTCAGGTTTTGGGTTCAGGTTTTGGGTTTAGGTTTTGGGGTTAGATTTTGGGTTTAGGCTTTGGGTTTAGGTTTTGGGTTGCTTTTGCCTCATGAGGGAAAATAAAAATGCATGGTTTTACGTGGTCGGATAAGGATTGCATCGGACTGATGATTTTCAAAATTTTGCGGATGAGGACTGGACTCAGACTGAAAAAATCCACAGTTCGCTCATCCCTGGTGGGGTTGTCCAACCACTCTGCATTCCACTGATGATCCGCCCAGTGCGTCGCACGTCAGAGACGAGCAGTCTGTCACATTTTGTGATCGAAATCCAGTCCGGGTTATTTTAAACTCAGTATAAGCCCATCCACAGCCTAATTTTTTTTTTTTTAATATAAAGTCCAAGTCCAGAAGAAGTTAAAAATTTTGAAAAATGCAGCTTTTAACAACGAAAAATCCACATTTCTTCTCCATTAACTCAGTGCAAAACCGGACCGGACCCAAAATTTTAAAGTGATTTAGTGCCCGGATCCGATCCAAATTCAACAAAATTTGGTACAGTCGTGATCCAGTTCAATCCAGGACCAGTCCAATGCTTAGCTCTGCCGCACGTATGTTGTCAGAAAAACTGATGAGCTGTCGTGCGGGGGGTACAAATGAATGTCTCGATTTGAGGCGCCGTTCATCTGCACTCGATGGACGGGTGAGCGCTGAGTGGAGGTATCCTATCCAGTCTCCATGGCACGGCGTCCTAGAGACAGTCACAGTGTGGCTCCATCGCGATGAAGCTCAACAGGTTGGATGCCTGCGAGGATTGGAAGGTTGTCCGTTGGTGCAGGACGCAGGCATCCAATCACAATTCGCAAGGCGTCGTTGATGGCAGATGAGGCGGGTATGAGCAATGCGGCACCAAACAGGAGCGTAATACTCTGAAGTTGAATGGACCAGGGCTAGGGTGGCTGTTCACAACGTTGTTGCTCCAGCACCCCTACCGGAGCCAGCAAGCCACCTCAGGAGTGCGACGCGTAATGTCAGCTGCTTACGAAGTGACTCAAGGTGTCGGCGATACGTGAGCGACCTGTCCAACGTTACTCCGAGGTACTTGGGCTCGGAGCAGAAGGGCATTGTTGTGTTGTTGAAGTTGACTTTCAGCTCACGCTTAGCTTCCTTGTTGTTGAGATTGAAGACTGCCAACACCTTTTTTGTAGTGCTGAGCTTTAGCTTCCAAGTCTGGAGGTATTCACCTAGCGTTGTCCTTGGTCAGCGCCCCTTCCACTGCTTGCCAATCACCATCTGCATGCATGATTGCTTGGTCGTCAGCATATGCATACTTTCTGGAGACGGTGGTTGGCAGGTGAGAGATGTAGATGTTGAAGAGAAGGGGCAGATCCCTGTGGGACACCATTATTGAGGCGTCGAGGTCTAAGTCTAATTGAGGTCTAAGTCGAAGTGCAATATTTTTCAGTGTTTATAGTTATTCCCTTTCTGTAGCTTGTTGAGGGTATCTGACATCTAACCAACAAGTTTTAAATCACACAAGACACATCAAAATAGCAATCACCAAACTTCATTCCTTTTCTCTAAGAAGCAAAATAACTGACAAACATCAAAAGGTCAGGAATTTTGCTTGACCCCGGGTTAGGTTTTTCACAAAATTTTGACTCAGGATCCGGGTCTGAAGGAAAAATGCAGAACCCTTCCGGAGTCGATTCCGGCACTCCAGATCAATGGCCCCCTCTGCAAGATAAGACCTTCACAAAGCCTTCAGAAAAATAAATGATCTGGCGATAAAGCCTTGATTGATCAACCTTTAGAACAATAGGCAACTTTATATTAGTTTTGCTAAGTTGCTAAGTCATTTTTTGAAAAGCAGACTAATGCTAATGGTTTTATGTTTGGCTTGGTGACTTTCATTGTGGTAGTAGTGGTTGCACGTTTCAATTCGTGACACCACTTCTTTACTTTTTTCAAGTTTCCAAAGTTTACGTTTAGGGGTTAGGTTTAAGGTTTGGGTTAGGGTTTAGGTTAGGTTTAAGGTTTATCTTTTAGGTTTAGTACATTTCTACCAAGCTTACTGTACTCTTGTCATGCCTTACTGTCACATTTCAGGTGGCAATTGAATAAGGTTTCAAATATTAAAAACCACAGGTGGTTCTGTAGCTGCTGCCTATATTATATGGTTCAATTTTCTTGTATAGATTTCTAAAAGGGTGAGCGTTTTATTTGCTCAAATCTCAATACAGTACAGGTTCAACCTTACTGGTATATAATACGATACATGCAATGGAATCTGCTCTGCTTCTTTCAACATTACAATTTGCTGCCATAAAACACAAAGGTCAAAGGAGGAAAGACCCTGAAAAAACTCCATACATAAATCATCCAATTGGTTAGTTATGTACTTTTGTGCAATCTACAAAGTGTTTTTGTTAATATGTAGTTCACACAAAGTGCTGTGTTAGGCTATTAGCTAAAAACGGAACTGAAAGTAACTTACGAATTTTATTAAAGTTAGTCTAAACATAATGTCATGTTCAAACATTTGCTTATTTGTTACAACAATAACAAAAAAGTGTTACAACAAAAAACTTGTCGCACACTTTTTTGCAACAACAAAAAAGCTTGTCACACACTGGAATTATAAACAAAAAACTTGGAAATCTGTTGGAAATAAACACACAACTCTGACATTACATATGGTTAAGGAAAGGACTTATTCTGCAACTTGTAATTATGAAGCAAAACATATTAAAGAGAAAATAAGTCCTTGCTGCTTAGCTTTGCTGCATGGTTATGAGTTTGATCCTTAGCGAAATTGCTGTTGCATGTGAGCAGACTAAGTGGTCATGCTAATAGCTATCATACCTTTGCAGTACATCTTCATGCTAAAGTAGATTCCTTGACTAGCTGCATCAACTTTTTATTTTTCCCCAGTTTTGGTTTCACTCTCCAATAAAAGTGTTCTGAACAATTGTTGCACTTGTCAAATAATGTGGTCAGGACTTGAACATCAAAGATGAAAGAGAATGATTTGTTATGATGACATTTTGTTCTTTGAAACATTCTAGGCAAACTGGAAAAATGTGCATCAAACAAAAGTTATTTTTTGTAATTTGGAGATATTTAATGCTGTAACTCTGAATCCATTAAGAAATGATGATTCCCAACCAGACTTGTTAACCATATCTAGGAAAGATCCAAGGGGGGAGATCGGCCTCCCTAAAACTTATGGAAGTAATTTTTTTCAGTATGGTTTTGTACAATTTGGAAAACTACATTCGCGATGTAAGGCCATTTTGCCATCTATTGTTTTATCACAGCAGAGTTGTGAAGTATGCTTAATCTCTTTTACAGTATTGAACCCGTAATGAGATTTGACTACCAAATATTACTGAAATCGCCCCCTTAAACTTACTGGCTAGATTCGCCCCTGACCATGGTAAGTTCAAATCCCGCATAACAATCAAACAAGAGCAACAAAAACTTTGTTCAATGTAGCAACAAAAACTATGTAGAAGGTCTTGTCTAAAAATTTTTATGTTACGCCTGATGGTGCATCAACAAGTGCCGTGGATTTTAACCTGCTTTTAATGTAACTTTGTTTTTATTTGGCATTGGCCTGAGTGGGTTTGCAAGGTAACATAGATTGTATGTTGCTGTTCTATTTAATTGATATGGATTATTTGATCCTTGTTTTCAGGTCGTGTCTAAGTCCTCCACCATTAAGTTTAACTTAAATTCCTTCGACAAGACCTTATTATCAACATGTTTGTATTTGAAGTCTTCTGAAGCCTAAGTTATTTGGTATGAGCAAACTTGCTTTTGGACAGATTAGAAGATGACTTCATTTCATAGTTTTCATTACAATGTATCATATTGAGTTGGAATTACCAATTATCTTTCTATTAATACCGTTCTTTGTAATGTTTTGTTTCCCTAAAGTAACCCTGGCAAAAATTTTCAATGGTTTTGAAAATTTTGAAACATTTTTTTCATGATTTTGAAATAAATTTGTTCACCAGGTGTTGCACATATATTAAGCAACGAAGCAAAAATCACAGACCTAGAAGTATTGCAGGCAGCACTTCTGCATGACACTGTGGAGGACACTGACACTACTCTTGATGAAATAGAACAAAGTTTTGGTTCCAATGTTCGGTATGCTGTATAGCTTATGAAACCATATTGTGATCTCCATTGGTCATAATGTTGTAGTGAAGTTTCATATATTTGGGAACATAATAGTATCATCTTTTGATGTCCATTTGTGATGTTCACTAGAAACAGTTTATGGGTCTGAACATATTTTCGCAATATTGCATATTGTCTGAGATGCAAATTGCATAAATATCTATGAGTTATGTTATTTACATGCATTAACTCTTTGATGGAAACATCATGTAAATGATTTTTTTCAAAAAGGATTTTTGTGTTTGAAGTGATTTGCCTATCATTTGCAGCTGTAGCATTGGTGAAGATGAAAAGAACCTTTTGACTAAGCAGATCAAATTAAGCATGGCTGGTCAAAGGCCAGAAATTTAAAGTTTCTTCCAAGTAAAACAATTACACCTGCCAGAAGCACAATTAAATAATTGATTTGGATGTCCATAACTCCATTAAATTAAGTTTTCTTTGCTGCAAGTGCATCAATGTGGCGGCTGCCTTTTCATGCGTCTGCAAATTTTGTGATCATTTGATGCAACTGTCTGGTAAACAGTGGATTTTTTCTGGCCTGGCCAACCCTTATTAAAGTGCTAAGAAACTTTGGTCCAAGCATTTGAACCACAATGCTTGATATAATAGCAGGTAAATTTTTTGTAATGCCCAAATAAATGCACCAAGCTCAGTTTTTACAGTTTATTTAAACGCCAAGTGTTGCTGTCATATATGATACTGATGACATACTAAAATTTGTTCTATATTGCTAAGATTTCATTGTGCATGTTATCATACATTGTTCATGACTTTGTGTTCATTGTAGATTAAAACCAAAAAGCGCACATTTCAATTAACATATACATAAGTATTCATCAACATAATTCTGGCAGCATTACAGGTTTACAACTTCTAAGTTTGGAAAGATGTTATCGATTTCAGCAAAGTTTGCTGAAAAAACTGCTTTATAAAGTCCTAATTTGAAAAAAACTTATTTGGATCCAGAGGTGAAGTTCAAAAATTGAGCTACTTGGAGTCAGAGTCAAAAAATTTAAAGTTTGACTCTGGAGTCAGACAGAAAATATTTCCAATTCTGCATCTTTGCATGTACACTAGAGCCAGTGGCGAAACTAGCACATTGGGCCAGGGGGGTCAAATCGCTGTTGTAGGGGCCCGTGTTAAAACCGTAAAGTATATGACGTCATCGTGCTCATTCAACCTTGGTACGACCTTTCTGCAACATTCCTTTCCTTACAAGTTACGACCAAATCCAAGACCACCAGTGCTGTGCTAAAAACTTTTGAAGTGTTCTCGTTAAACAAGCAGACAAAAAAACAGCCAATTCATGTGGCATAGCGAGCCAAGTCATCTATAAGCAGGCAATGCTGTTGTTTACGTTATGCTCTTTGTCACTGCGCCAGTGCATCAACTGTATCTCAATTCAATTTATGGGACTCGAGATTGTGTTGGATTCAGCCTCAAATTTTCAGCCCGATTCTAATTCTACCCTTATACAGTGATACCCAGAACAAGGCATCATGAACGTGTTTGAGTGAAAGTTGTCTTAACATATTTATTTGATGTCCCAGTGCTTTGACCCTAACTTGCATGAATCTGTTTAATTAATTTTGCACTAATACACCACTTTTCCAATTATAATTTCTTATTTGTCGTAGTTTTCTTTTTGTAATCTTTGTGATGTTAGTTCTCTTTGTGTAATCTTTGTGACTGTGATGTCTAAAAGCAATTGTTGTCATGCAGTATGTACAGTGGTCCAGTGCCAGTATGCGCAGTAGTCTGGCACAGCCCATAACCAGGGGGGCTTCCCTAGAACAAATTTTGCCCCCCCTGGAAAAATGTGTTGATCATAGTTTAAAACTATTGGGCATAGTGGAAAAATTTTGGGCCCCTCTTCAAAAACTCTTTGCCCCTCCTGGTGTCTCAAGCTGGTTACGGGCCTAGTGTGGCATCAGCAATGTAATAGCCTAACTTATTGCTCACTGCTTGGCTCATAACCTATGTTTCTGTGTGTTTGTTTGATTAAATTGCCATTGTTCAATGAGGTGTGGACATCACAGCAGTTCAGGATTGGACGCAATTGCAGATTGGCACTGAGTCTGCAGATTTCTGCCACTATTTCACTAATAAGACTAGTTAGTTTTTACGAACATATGTTAATTTGAACATATTGTGAAAGTGTCTTTGCCTGAATGTACATTTTTAAGTAAACACTTTTGTAATTGGTGTCTTTATCTTTAGATGTTAGAAAGAATCTTTATTTATGAAATATGCATATAGGAATATTGTAGCTGAAGTAACAGATGACAAAAGTCTGCCCAAACAAGAAAGAAAAAGACTGCAAATTGTCACAGCACCCCACAAAAGCACCAAAGCCAAACTTGTTAAACTGGCTGACAAGTTGTATAATCTACGCGATTTAAACCGGTGTACTCCTGAAGGTAGGACTGGTGCAAATTTTGTTGCAATATCTTTAGAGTGCAAAGCCCTGTATAGCAAATATTTTGTTTTGCGTCATCAGCTTGGCTATGTGCTAGAAAATTCCTTACCTTCTAATGTTTTGACTTTTTTAGCATTATTTTTGCTGGTTTATTCAATCCGCAGGTAGAGAATTGATTGTGTAATACAGTATTAAAGGTTAGGTATTACATGACTGCAAGGCTGGTTTTATTTCGCTGAGACATTTCGATCATTTGTCCTGTAATAGTACTAAAACTCACCAAAACAGTATTCACTAGCCTGCCTTTTCAGACACTGTGACCAAGTTGACTAATTTTTTTCAGTCATTTTGAAAAACATTTGGTCTTTGACTGAAAAAACAGCTGCAAGGATGTAACATGACAGAGCCCTTTGCATTTCCCTGTACTAAACTTAATTTTGGTAATGATTTAACTAATAACTGATTGGTTTTGAAGGTAAATCAAAGTTTCACACATTGTGAAAGAAGTTATTACACTGTTTACCATCTATATCTTGCAACTTAATCTTCTGTGCAATGTTTTTTGTTATGTAGTAAGCTTTCATTACAACTGCACTGAAACATCAACTAAAATAACAAAGAAAAACTGATGATCCCCTAAAACTATTTGTGTCATCTTTGTGTTATTATGGCTTGACAGAATATAACTTTTGGCCTGTCATTTTAAAATAACTTGCTGTAAAGCAGTGCGACTAGCAAACAACTAGCAGCATAAAGATGTTTACTAGTAATTTTTGTGTACTTAAACACCTCAATGCATGTTATAATCACTAATCACATACTTTGCAGATTGGACAAAGGAACGTGTCCAAGAATACTTTGAATGGGCATTTGAAGTTATAGCAGGATTACGTGGTACTAACGCAAACTTGGAGTCTGCTCTAGATGATTTATTTTCGCAAAGAAGTGATTTCAAGACACACAGCTGACTCAATCCATTACATTTATGCGTTGTATTGGCACCATACAATTTAAATCAGTTCATGTTAAGCCATAGGTGCCTAGTTTGAAATTTCTCTGAGCGTACGAAATCTATGACATCACAAAATATGACGTCAAAACCTACTTAAATTGGTAAAATAATATGGGTTGAAATACCCCAAAGCCATAGGCACCGAGTTTACAATTTCTACGGGCGTGCGAAATCCATGATATCACGAAATATGTCAAAATTTGCTTCAATAGGTAAAATAACATTGGTTGAAATATCCCAGAACAGCTCTAACACTAATGTCAATTTTATAGGCGAACAGGCGACTCACAACTATTCGGTCACGTATAATTTTTTCAAAAGTTTTAGAACACGTTCACAATAGGTTAAACTGGAATCGTGCAAAGTTGAGAACATACAATAACCTAAAAGGTTTTATGCGAACTGTAGCCCTGTTAATCCAATATCCATGCATCTTTTAACATAAAGTTCGTCTGTCACAGTAGAATGAATATATAGTAAACAGCAAAAATTCAACCCACATTGAGTCATGGTAGATCGGAGATAATTTTTAATGCGACGAAGTGCGCTAAAGGTACGCTCTGCCTCACTGGTGGTACAGGCCAATGCGAAATACCTGCGCAGCGAGCACGTTAAACTTGGAAAAATTAGCAAAAAGTTGGTTTCAAAATAGCATTTGTAATGGGACTGTTTAAATAATTGCTTGCCAAAAATTGCCGGATTTTTAGGTGCAACTCTTCCTCGTTTACATCGATCGTTTTTGTGAGTCATACACAGCGGAGATGAGCTTCTCTCTGCAGTGCAACTTAGAACTGATTCAAGCTGCGTTGCGATTTTTAAGTCTTCCATTCCATACGCAGTATATCCGAAAACGTTTCACTCATTGCAGAATAGTGTCTTTGTACTTATTAACAAAGAACTGCTCAACCAAAAATAGTGGGAGTGCTGCACTCCCGGCAATAATTGTGGGCGTGCGTTGCACTCCTGTACTCGGCGCTTGTGTGTTCAACTTTATTCAGAAGAAAGTGTCATGATAGTAGTGGAATTCATTAACATCCAATCCCAAAACAAAATGTTTGCTTTTGCTGTGTGTAATGTAGTTTATCTACATTCTACAAAGTTTCTGTTGCTCTTGTTTGATTGTTATGCGGGATTTGAATTTACCAAGGTCAAAACTTGCAAGACTTAAACCTTGTGGTGAAGGCTTCGAACTATTTTTCCATTTGACAGTTAATGATATATTTGCTTACTTCAATGAAAGTAGTGGGCAATGTGGTAGATATGTTACACTGATAAACTTACAGTAGTAAAGATCTTGGTAATGTCTGAGTGTTGGTTGTGTACTACAATGTGTACTACAATCGTTGGAGCAACCAGGGGCGGATCCAGCCAGTAAAATGGGTAGATTGATCTTTCGTGCATTTCAGTGTGAGATGGAACTGGGTTATATTACTTTCAGGAGATTGTTGCCTGTCCCAGTACCACAGGATTTGTGAAAGCATTAAGAATTGGTTTTGGTTAATTTACACCAATTTGTTCTGCCTGCAGTATTGCGTTCTGCTACCTTGTGTATATGACTTTGAAACATCTTACCTGAGTGGTGTTAGATTCATAACGCGATTGTAGTTCGACGCTGATGTCATTTTGATTAGTGGCGAACCGGTCATTTACTTCGGAAGCCGTAGAGCAATTTTTGCCTTTGGGAGCAAGAATGTTGGCAGCCGTAGGGTTGCCAGACACCTTTTGAGAAAAACGCCAAATTGTTAAACAACATTTGTAGGGCATTTTACAAGAATAAAGTTGTAGCATTCTTCATCTTCAACGTTTTCCACTCGAACCTTTAGCATCATGGGTTGCCAGATATGCGATGCGACCACTTTATTCTTCTATGGGTTGCCAGATAGCGTTTGAGAAAATACACCAAGCACTGTCTAAAAAATCCTGATAACACTTTTCAACAAGATATTTAAAGACACTCATCTGATAGCATGTGCCAACTGCCTCCGAAAGAAGCCAAATGTAGTATTGGGAAAAAAACAAACAAATTTTTTAACGTCAGCTGTCTCTGAAAAAAGTCAAATTTGTGAAATTTGGCGTCAAAAAGCCAATCTGGCAACCCTGGGGAGCCGAGGTGGCCTGCACTCTCTTTTCCATTTGCTGACCTATGAGTGACGGTAACGATTCTAGCGCTCCTGAAGTAAAACTGCCGCCTTGCCAGTTGCCACCACATGTTTTTGGATGGCGTGGTCGGTCGAATTTTGCGTGCGGTGATAGACTGGGTCCAGAAAAACTCCTTATATTGCTACATTGATTCGTGACACTGCGTTGGTTGGGTTCAACCCATCTCTGCGATTTTTGTACTTGGTTTACAGCGGATTGTCATTGCTCTGTTGCGAAACCTTGAGATCGTACGTGTGAACTGTTGTAATCGTAACGCTTGAGTGTTTCTTCCGTTCGAAAACATCGTTTTAGTTGCTGTAATGTGTGGGCACAGACTAGCACGCGTAAGGCAGCAGTGTGTGAACCAAAGGGTTTCCTTAAGTTGGACTGAACAGGTAGGATTTCTCAGGATTGGTTCAGTGTTTGGCCGTAGACAGATCGGTTGCCCAGCTGCGGGTTAGTAAGCGCTGAATCAGCATGGCGATCTGGAATATCCGACCCGGTCATAGCCAGTAGCGAGAATCGCTATAAGTGGTTGGTGAATACGGTTTTAACTCTACCCACACAGGTCCTGCAACCTCATAGAAATTTGTACGGATTTTCTATAATGATTCAGAAGCAATTATTTCGCGTATTTCAGCTCATTGCCCCGGAGGTCAAACATTTCTATCACAAAAACACTTGAAATAATTCCCGCATCATATTCATTTAGTTAAAATGATTTAAAAAATGAAACTAACTTTGGCAAAGAATTTGCTTCGGAAGGAGTCGAAGCTGCCTACACCGCTCGAACAATTTTTTTATTTACAGCTACTTAAAAAGTTGCGTTTGATTGTTATTGGTAGCTGTAACTTCCCGTAACCAGCGCTTCATGCGAGATATATTTTTCAAAAATGAAATTAGTGAAAATATTTTCCAGAAATTCCATGACCAGTGAAAGATTAGCTAACACTGATCGACTTTCATGGGCAAGGTACGAACTGTAAAATAGATGTAGATGATTTTGTTGATGAATTTGACAGTCGACGTGACAATCGAAGGATTGATTTACATTGAGGTGATGATGATATAAAATTCTAACGTAGGCTGTCCAGGGATCTGTGTGAGAATCATATTGTTCATTGTCTATTTGTCTGAATCTTTTTGGAGTTTGTGCGTGTTTTGCTTGCGGCAAGACAGTCATGAATCAACGCAGGGTTGAAAAGTCAGCTTTTTGAGGATCAGTCAGAGGAAAATTCAGTGTGAATATTAAAATGAACAACTTTGTTGGGAATATTCTGCAAAATTAGTTTTACGCCTGCTGTCACGTTTTGCTATCAGGTACAAGCCCCTAAAACCGATACACATATTCCTACTGCGTCGCTGCTATGCTACTATAGGTGCCACTGGTGCCGAAACCTCTACTGTTAACTGTGTACTGCATTGAATAATCCTCACCCTATCCACACTGCAGATGGGCATTGGACTCGAAATTGTGGTGTAACCATAACAATGTTATGCAACTACAACATTGTTATGGTTACACCACAATCACAAAATGTCCATAAGCTACCACAAAACGGATTAGTCAGCAGTCACCAATCCGTTGGCAAATGGCTTCTTGTTTATGTGTTTTGTAGTAAGAATATTTTGTCGAAACTAATTGGCTATCAACAGCCTACTGTGTCAATATGGAATAGGTGGATGGAAGTGGAACCATTTCGCTTTTATGTGAATTGCATTCACTTCCGTGGAGCTGTTTTCGTTCATGTGGGGTCGGCACAATTGTGTAAGAAAAATGGCGTTTCGTTTTACATGTGCAGTGCTGTGGAAGTAACATGGTTAGCACAAAATAATCGACATAGCTGTACACGTGTGTGATTGCATCTAGAGTGGCGTTTAGATGTCTCCAGTGAATATTTTAACACTAGTTCATATTTAACGATTTTCACAAGCATTTATTGGCTTTGACAGGGTTAATCGTAGCAGCTTAATTTTCAAAACAACGAAAAATCACTGTGGAAGATAATTAATTTTAACTTATTTGTTTATAGCAGACACGAAGTCCATAGTATGAACACACACACTCTGCAGAACGCAGGTTGATAAAAACAGACAATACAGAACGTAGTACAAGACATTGAAGCCGGCGAAATGACAGGGTTACAGACACTTTTTGCAACTGCATTGAAGACAGAACCATAGGGTTACAGACACATTCTTAACACTATTGTTAGCTAACACGTAACACTTGTTACAGCACTACTGCGGAGTAGGGCGGTAATTCCCAACTTGGTCTAGTCTAGGTAAAATGCGAAAGCGTTGTGGCTTGACACGCCATCGATCAAACGGACACTGCAAAGTTCGATCACTCAATCACAGAGTAAAATGCGATTATAGTGTTCAAAGAATAGTGACGAGCACAAACAATCTGACTGCATCAAAGCACGTAACCATACGTTGTTAGATTTTCTGCATCTTTCGAGAAACAGGTACTTGTATTTACGT
>Ga0210059_1007609_pt1 | contig 17186 bp, 12 predicted proteins | sample Ectturendosymbi2_FD_188042 | JGI IMG/M metagenome (GOLD analysis project Ga0210059, IMG submission 188042) | Ecteinascidia turbinata endosymbiont from Florida, USA - Sample 2 (SPAdes) (version 2) | ecosystem: Host-associated > Tunicates > Ascidians > Unclassified | place: Key West, Florida...
AGATCTCATTCATCATTTTTTCAGCTAAAATTTGTGGCCCCACGAGAATGCAGTCAACCGCCATTGCACCTGCATGGGACCAGTTGTTATAATCGTAAATAATGTAAATTCTGTGCAAAAATAAACCTTTGCTGCACGTTGATGCTTGCGAAGAAAAATGACCGATTCCACAATAAAAATAAAAGGCACGTTTTTGGATTTACGAACCTAGATAATGCATTGTTTTCAACCAAACTAATTTTCATAGTTACTGTAAATTCCTTTGTGCCTTGTATTTAAAACAACGCAAGGCTCCAAACGATTTTACAACAACAATCTGACTTTATGCTAGTATCTGGTAGTAATCAATACTGGACACGTCAACATTCATTTTTGTACCCGCTCAGATATATTCCCAAAAATTTTTCAATAAGTGATGGCATCTCGTTACTGGTTGAACATAAGGCACTGTCAATATGTATCGGACTGTTCATTATAGATACTACTTGCAATTGTTTATGTGGCTGTCATTGGGCTTCATCTTTTTGAGATGTCAGATAAGTACGGTAAGCATAGACAAAATGGAAAATCAAGCCGACACGTATTGCTTCCGCGTCTCGACGGGATCTCATTGCCTAAACGTGACTGCTACTAAAAGGGACGCTTTGTTTACTGCCTAATCCGAATAGCGTTAGTTTCGTTTCGCCGTGGACAACTGCTCGATTCGAGCAGTAGAAACCAATGAGATGTCTCATCAGAAGGAAAAAAATTCACGTGGACTTTAAATAGACTGAGTGTCTGACATTTGCTGTCAGCCATAGCTTACAACGTTCTCGGTTAAGCGCAGTTGTGATGATCGTGTTGCGTTTCGCGCTGCTGCTGCAACCAAGATTGATTGGTGATTGTAGTCCAGCCGCCTCTGCAAGGGCACGTTGTTTACATGGCCGCTCGTTGGCTGTACAGCAGAGCCAAGGGTTGATTTCTTGCCTCTTATTTTTTTGTGTTGTCAAGCTCACAATGGGCGATCAAACAAATTGCTCAAAGCCGTACGGAAAACGCTTAAGTGATAAAAAATAAAGATTTAAAAGTCATAGCAGTTTAAAGATTTTACGTTAAACAAGCACTAACCTACTGTAAATGCATATGGCTTGTTGAATTCATATCTTGGAGAAGAGCGGCCATTGAAAGTTTGTCTGATCCGCTTAACATTTTTTTCTAGCAGCTGGTGCAAGAATTTTAAAAGTTAAAAAACAGCTTGAAACATGGGCGTCGGAAGGATTTTTTCCAGGGAGGGCCACGAGAGGATTTTTCTAAACTTTTCTAGGGTGGGGCCAAAAGTGATGAAATTTGATTTTTCCCACTCGAAACTAAGAAAACAACCTTTTTTGCTGAAATTTTTAAAATCCAGGGGTTGCCAAGCCCCCCTGCAACCCCTTCCGACGCCCATGGCTTGAAAGACTAATCATGTGAGAAGCTACTTTCGTTGGAGCCCAATAATTTTTTCAGGGACCACAAACAGAGTCAATGACGAAATTATACTGACACCTGTTCACGTAAATATTAAACGATAAGGCTACAATTTTATGTCATTCATAAACGTTTAAGTTGGAGACGTTGCTTATGACAATACGTAATATAGAGGTGAAGAAGAAGTAACAGTTGGCTGCATTTTTGTCTGGCAGTTGGTTTGAAAAATTTACACCGTTTAGGCATGCAACGTCGACTATTCTCTGAATGATGTTATCAGATTGTTGCATAACGCTTTGCAATATATAGCTGTATAGGGATATGCAACCCCAATCTGTCGGTGCTGTTGAAGTGCAGAGCCTTATGTACGAAATTTGATTATGAATTATGAGGTTCTAAGATTAAGTTTAAAGTTGGGATTAAGCTTGTGGTTAGGTGCATTGCAAGATTACCGTGCTGGTATGCGTCTGTAATGTATGATCTGTTCCCGAGAATGCACGCAAACAATCTTCGCTGAAGAAAGAAATGTCAGACGAGCGACTGTAGACATTCAGCTGAAAGCACAGAATGGAATGACCCTTTTATAAACAAAGAAACTTCCTGGGCAACACTATAGGACGATTTTACCAAACTACGGTTTTCCACTTGACATCTCTTGCCATAATTGCTGTCCGCTAGAATTGTTTCGTTAAATTTTTTTTCCAAGTTCGTAAGGACTGCAATAGAACCTCTTGTTTATCAGTTTCGTGCAATGACTGCACTGAAATTTACAATGTTTCATGACAAGTTGTTTTTTAACTTTTTCCAGTTTTGTGGAGTGAACAGCGTTGCAGAGCTGCCCACCTGCGTATTGTTAGAGTATAAAACATGGCCAGCTGACTCAATGCCTCATCTGGGTCCTTTTATTGGCCATGTAAAAAATGAACCGAACAACAGGTTATGGTCTTTGGTTCCAGCTTTTTAGTCGCCATGCTTTCCTTTCTCTCTTTTAAAACACGCTCATCTCTAACACACTGAAGTGTAGTGATTTATGCAAGTTCATTCTTCGATTGAATACAACAGAAACAAAATAAAAAAATGTTGCCGCTTTTCTCCAAGATTAAAAAAAACGGCTTAGAACAACATGCAAATACGCAGACGCCCACAAGAAGAGATTTGACAGAACCTCGTTCCCATCTGCTGTAGCAATTCAGAAAGATTTTGCATAAAAAATGATATTCGTAACACCGGTACTTTCATATACAGCACAAGATTTGTTATTTCAAATCATGACTGCATTTTTGCAAGCTGTAGATAAACTTAACAACACTAAGTTATTAGTACTCATAATTAAAGATGAATGTTTGTAAGTGCAAAACAATCACGAAGACAAAGTCACAAACCCGTCCTGGTTTTGTACAAAATGAATCAGAGAGTTGCTGCGCAGCAGGCCCGTAACCAGGGGGGCGCAGAAGGGGCTTCAGCCCCACTACAAAATTTTTCGTCCTCCCTAGTGTTGAGCATAGTTGAAAACTATTAGACATAGTTTTAAAAAATTGAGCCCCTCTCAGAAAACTTTTCGCCACCCCTGGTGTCCAAAACTGGTTACGGGCCTGCTGCGCAGGTACAAGGAAGATTGGTATCATTGCCACGAGTGGCTATTTTGGAATATATTTTTAAACACAAAGTTTGGTGACAAGCCACTTTGTGCCATGGGGCCTTCCTCCAGATGCAACATCATATAAAAATGTAGTGTGCTGTTTTTAATCACGGTCATTTCTCTGGGATTTTATTAGACAGTTAGTTGAAAGGCATGTGGTGAGAAAATATGCTGTTTGTGGCTGCTTCATAGGTTTAAAAGTGAAACGCTCAACCAGAGCCGTCTCGAATGCATTTTACGTGTTTTTCTAATCTTTGTGTTTTTTCTAACTTTAATGTTGTCTTAGGCACAGTGAAAAAAAGCAACGATCTTCCAAACAATACTTTTACAGGCTAATACGAGGGGGCAACAAAAAACAAATTCATTTATAAAAAATATAAGTAAAAAAAATTAACTTTGCTCGAACGTATCCATAAATGTTTAAATGAGTCAAACACAAACTTTAACACCAAGTTATGTAGTGTTTTTTCTCAACGCAACAAAAAGACAAGTTTTTTAATTTACTGTAGTAGTAGCCTACACCACACTTATCTTGTTGCAAATTGCCAAATTCACATCATGACATAGAGCAGTGGTCCCAAACATTTTTTAAGCGCGACCCAAATCTGAGTTTAGTGAACATCTCACGACCCAAACCTAAAACATCGAAAAAAATGTATTTTACGCGTTTAGGAAGCAAAAATATTTCAAACTACTCTATTACTACATAGCTAAACTTTCATATATCAATCGTTAATATCAACCCTGATACTACAGTGACTTATTTACTGCACTATTCAGCTCCAAAATACTTCCGTACTCAACGAATCTTAACTTAGCAGCAAGTTGGCTAGTAACGGCTAGTACCTGCGCTGCCATTAAAACTCTCGGAAAACCACGGATGATGCAATAATCCAGTTTTAATAAGACGAAGCCAAATGAAATGCGTATGATGCAATAGTTCAGTCTATGACAGAATTAAAAGAACTTGCAAATGAAGAGAATAGGGTCGTTTTGACAGATTTGAATCACCTTGGCGCGACCCATTTTTCGACCCTTCGCGACCCATGTTTTGTTCGCGACCCATACTTTGGGAACCGCTGACATATACTGTAGTATTACACATGAAGATTTCGGAAGCCAAATTTTGGCGCAATGGTTTTCCTTCAGGATTTTCTTAATAATTGTGTTTTGCTTAATGATTGTACTGTATTGTATAGCGATTCAGGCCCATAGCACCAAAAACGCCCTATGCGTTCTTGCAAACATTCTCTTTCTCTTACCAGGAAGGCTACAGCGAAAGTTCAGTGCAGCATGATAACAAGTAGCCTTTCTGCATTAAGGATATTCAGTTACTGTATGTGCTGGGAAAATGGCTTAACTGTTGGGACATTCCAAAACATTATAAAATTAACAGAAAGGTGAACTAAGCTCTAATACTTTTCAAAAAAGTCTTCAGTAGGCCTACTAGTCTTCGCGTGCTGCCTACTCAGTCGACAAGCACTTTGCTTATGCGAAAAATAAACACACCTACGGAGTTTCAAGATGAGCGCTACAAATAAGCACCAGCAACTGATATAACCACTCACCAATATAAACATTTTCAATTTATCATGAAGTGTATAACACCTAAGCGCTCAAAACTTGTGTTGGCATGTGCATTGATTGATATCAATCAAATGGGAATGCTTGAATTTACTTAGCCTAACGACAGAAAGCACACTTTCAAAGCTACCGGGGCTCAGTTTCACGTCAAGGTATTTATGGTTTGTTTATGACATCACTTAGTCCAAATTTCTGCTTTATTGCTTCCCCGAAATGCATGCATTTGTTTGACAAGCTACCGAACAGCTGGTGCCCTGCAAATGAGATGTCGTAGCCTTGCAGTATGCCGGTAACCCGTCGCAATTCATTGACCAAAATTGGCGATTAAGTAAAACAAGCAGTTTACACCTAGTTCAGTTAACACGATGCTGGTAATGGATCCTGATGGCAGCTTATCAATAACCATTCTACTTATTATGAAAAGGTCGAGTAGAGTTAGAACACTACTCACTGCCGGAACTGCAAGTTCAAAGCAACGGCAAAAATGAGGGTGAACTCTCCGTTTTGTGTGTTTGTTGTCTCAGTCACTCAAGTGGCAACTTTTGTTGGTTTTGGTATGAGTCTGTCATCTCTCAATCCCATTACCCCGACCATCATGAACTTCATTAATGAATCTCACCAGGTAAGTTTTCAGCTTGTAAACCAATTGTTTTCTTATTTTGAAGGTTGAAATTCAGGTTTATCAACAACCGCAAATGTGGGTAAACGCAACCCGCGCAGGACTTTAGTATGGAAAACCACGCCCACACAGCTTACCAGATTGAGTGAATCCGTATGGTTCGCTAAGGTTACACGCAACGTCGTTTGCAATTCTTATTAAGGATAAAGCTTGTTTTTGTATCATTTCCTTCATTTGCTGATTCCTGCTGAACAAAATCTGAAAGCGGCAACAAAATTGTGATGCTCTGTCTTTACGTTCCGGCATTCTCTCCGTTGAGTCTTCGACGTCACGTATTCGCGAGCGATTGTCTTAATTCCCAGTAAGTACCATCTTAATGCATGTGACAATTTGCTTTCTTCCAGAATCGGTTCAATGTAACCCCATCACATGACAAGGTGGCAACTATAATGACGTTGGCGCAGTCGGCTTTGATTTTGGGAGCGATGATTGGAGCTGTGCTGACAAAGATGCTTTTGTGTAGCTTCAGGTGACGTAATGTGTTAAGTTTGCAGTTAAAGCAAGCAGCCTACGCTTCATCAGTAAAGTAAATGGTTGCCAATAGATGCGCTTGGTCCTTTTAATGACTTTAACTGAAAGGTATACTTCGTGTTCGTATGGCAACAGTGGAAAAAGATCAACCGCCTTTATTGTCATGTTCTCCGAAAGTTTAATCTTTGTCGTGCCAGTTATATCTGCCGCACACAAATGAGTCAGAATATAGAAAGAGCTGGTACATGTTGGCTTCCTGTCGTGAGTGATTGTACTGTCTATCCAACAAAATTACTGCTCACAGTATCGGACGTATTTCATGAAAAATTCTTAGTTGGACTTTTTGATTGCATTTTTAAGGTCTTAATCCATACAGAATAATTTTATGTACTTATTTACTTAGGTGTTTTACTTAAAACAGTAATTTTTCTTTAAATTATTTGCGTAGCTTATTCATAGGCGGTTGTGTCAGAAGGGCCAGTTTTACCAAACAATCGACTGAGTTTTCTATACTTATACATATTTTTCTTTTTGTTGCACCTACTTTTAAGGTCAATGGTAAATAAAACGCCTGTGACTGCAAACCTTAGATATCTGACAAGGTTTTCCACTTTTAATTTAACTTTATGTGGAATCGTGTTTCCAAAAAACATTGCAGAAATATTAAAAAAATTAACTGAATATTAGAAATAAAATTTTATATTCATTACAGCAATGGAAGAGAGATTTATATCGACCAAGCCACACCAAAACCCGATTAGTGAAATGTTAAAGCAGTGAAAGTTTTGTAAGTGCTACAAATTAGTCAGAACTGTCGAACATCATAAACAAACCCACAAATTATAAACGTTGTTCACACAATTTTTTTTAACATTTTGTAGTTCAATCTGCCTTGCTTTATTTGTTGTAACTGCTTCGTTCAGCTTTACTTTCGTCGACACTGCAGCAGCAGTATATGCTTTTATCGCTCAAACACGCTGCCGCTCAAAGTTCTGCTAAAGGTTTGATCAAAACTATCTATTGCCCAGCCAACTTATTGTAAACGACGAGAACATCTGCTTAATCGTGGTCATAAATCAGAAATGCACAAACAAAAACTTTTTAAAATTGTTGATGGCTGCGTATCAATCTGGACATTTGAATATAACGCAAGAAACATTTTGTTAAGACCTCCCCAGACATGAAATTAATAATGTTATGAAGTACTGATTAAATCTATCGATCAAAGTACCCACGAACGGCTTCCAGCCTGCCGCTATTTGAAAAACGTAACGACGCTGAACGCTTTGATGTATAGAAAAAAACAAATTTTCTGTACTTAACAAAGCAATTTATGGCTTTAGCGCATCCCTACAATAAGGTGACGCAAAATAGGCGATATCCTGAATGAAACAAAAAATTAAGCAAAAATGTTTTTATTGTATTTTCGTAAAGCTCGTGACAACATCGTTTTCTATAGAGTTTTTTCTATTTGGCGAATAATTAATTAAAAAGCAAAAGAAAACACGACGCTTGTGGGGGTTAATTAATTTGCTTATCTCCGCAGCATCAATCAAGGTGAATTTCCGATTACGTTTATCATTTGCTCTGCGATTTTAGCAATCACGTGTTCAAACTGAATTCTTTTAGACATGAAAAGTACACTTGACTTCCCTGGTTTAGTTCTTAAGTCAAGTTAATGTCAGAGGCTTTTTTGTAAAGGCATTTTTTGTTTGATTGCAAGATTTTGTTAATGGATGTTTTTTATTAAAATCCAGCTTATCATTCGGTCTTCATAGGTCTATTTTTTAACCATTTATTACAGTTGCCAGCTGCTTTGAGTATATTATTCATTAATGGATCATCGTTTACGGTTAATTTCTGAGTAGCATGATAGCTTCGAAGCGTTTTTGCCAGATGACCGTTCATAGGCCACTAAAGATTTTTGGTGAACGTTTTCTGACTATAATGCAATAGTACAAACGTTTTTCAAAAAGTTCATCCCTTTAAAATACTAGTAACTTTTAAAAAGCTGCGTTGTTTACATGCTGCTTGAAAGAGCTCCGGACGGACATCTCGTCAATTGCAGAGAACTGTTGTTTTTGACAACTTTGATTGGTAGTGCCTCGTCTTTTAAATAGGGTTGTTAAATGCAATACTATCAACTGATTGAAATATGTTTGTTGTTTGCAGCCGTCGACGAAATCTGCTCATCATTCACAACCTGGTGGTACTTGCTTCAGTTGTAGTTGGTCCTGTGGCCCGTGTCCTTCGTTCGTACGAGGCTCTGATTTGCGGTCGTTTCGTCAGTGGCTTTGCTTATGGTGTCGCTTACAGCGTGGTGCCTCTGTTTGTGGCGGAGACAGTCAGTCGTTCAACAGTGTCCATGTATCAAAGTCCTGCGGGCTGGTTGATGCGTATCGGTCAGATCCTTGGCAACGGACTGGGTCACGAGAAAGTTCTTGGAAATTCGCAGAACTGGCCGTGTCTCTTGGTTCTTCCAGGTCTGTGTTCGCTCTTCTTCTTAGTTTGTTACGTGTGGGTTCCAAATACCCCTGGATTTTTAATTCGTCGTAAGAGAAAATCGGACCCAGCATGGGTCGAGACCGACGCAAAAGTGTACGAACTGTTGCGAAAACTTCGCTCGGGTGAAAACAAGGCAGTGTTGGTCGAGCTGGAGGAAATTCACCAGGAAATCGAATACGACGACGGCATTCGCAAAGCGAACCTTCTGGAAATTTTGCGCAACGGCTGTTACCGAAGGCAATTGATTGCGGCTGTCTTGGTCATTTGCTCGGTACAGGTGACCGGCATACAAGCAGTGGTGCTGTACACTGACACGATCTTCATTGCCGGTGGTGTTGCTCCAGCGTACGCGACCTACATGAGCATGGGTGAGTCGCAAGGTTGAGTTTGAAGCAAATTAAAAAGCCTTTTTGAGAATGTTGAAATTTTGCTATTTTAGTGGCTGATGTCAGCCAATTCATTAAGCCGTGAAAGAGGTCGCTGGTAATTTTCTGCTCTTTTGGGATAAACCGATACAGTCAAAACTGGCATTTATGGAACGATTGCACTCGTTGCTTTGCTAATCCTTCAGTATTATAAATTTGTTATCTGTGCTTTATCTATAACAGGGGTTCCCAACCTTTCTCTTACCATGTACCCCTTCAGCATTCCGACAGATGAAAATGTACCCCTACAGCATTTCAACAGATAAACATGCACCCCTTCAAAATTTCAACAGATGAACATGTACCCGCAAAATTTCTAATGACACAATAATTTATTGTGATTATTCATATATATATTCAACAATAAGGATATAATGACTCTTGTTAATAATATTAACTGATATATGTATAAAGATTTGGAAATAAACAATATTTAAATGCACTTCTATCTTCTACTGCTAACCTCAAATGTAACCCTTCGGATAGACAAATGTACCCCAGGTTGGGAACCCCTGATCTATAAACATGCTTTTTTGCAAGTTCAAAATTAGAACAACAATTATTCGCTATAGCAAGGTCACCAAAAAGCAAAGTGATTTACGCTTTCTCGCTTTCCCCAATGCCAACAATAGGACCCCGAACGCTGATAAAACAAAGAAATTTCGCATGTTTTGGTACCAGAAGGCACTGATTGCGTGAACGCTGCCAATCACGATCATGAGTGACGACCATAATTGCGTAAGCCATACCGATAGGGTGTTTTTCAAAGCTTTTGCGGTTGATCTGACCGATAGATTGATAAACTAATCAGCTTAGATCTCGTTTGGAGTGAGTCATGACTTGTGTCAAATTCCTACCTTTACTATTAAGTTTGTTTTCTTTTGAAGAAAATGTGTGATTTAGATTTCCATCATGTGATTGGAGAACACAGCTAAAGCGCTTGTTATAGAAAGCAAACGCTTATTATTTTCTCTGCATAATTCCGAAGCTCGTCGAATCGCACACTTGTTTCAGCGCGGTTGGTGTAGATTTGTCAATGGTGGAAATGAAAAATCTCCCGAAAAAAGTGCTGCCGCATTTAATTGAAAACCGCTTAGCCTGGCGCAGCGTTGCTCTTCGCAGTATAACTGCAGTCAGCTGGACGTGAAATTCAGGTTCGCTTGAGACTTTAATCAAAAGCTCTGAAAGTTCAAGCAACAAACCTGCGAAAGACCGGTTGTGTAACTGAAATCAAAACAACCTTCAAAAAATTTCACCATGTGTAAGATTTCTCTGTACATCATAAAAATTTTCTGTAGAGCTAGGTCTGCATTTAGCATGTTCGTAAAAGTAGACTTAATAATGAATTACTTAATTTTCTGTTAATGCCTAGTGTTGATAACATATTTCTTTTTCAAGTTTTACATAAATTTTCCATGTATTTCCTTGATATTAGTGAGCAAAGTACAAGCGTTGCAGGTTAGAAATGTCACAAATACCTTGACGTGTTTTTCAAAATTATTACCACGCAGGGAGTCGATGTTGTCTGAGCAAAAGTTTAGCTTCTTGGGAAAGAAACATTCTGAGCAAATTAGAATTTCTTAAAAACTGAAAGTCCCATTCAAACACTGCAAGTTTACTACTTTTAAATTTTGCTCTTTGGTGTCCATTTAAAATATATTTCAAGAATCCTGCATGTAACATAAATTTCTATAAAATAAGAACATATGTTACTTTAATAATTTAAAAATGTTATTTTTAGAATTATTTAAAGTCTCTCCAACCTTGCGTAGCCGAAAGCTTTATAAAAAAAATAAATCTGCATGTTTTCAGCGACATTTGGATTGTCTTGCGCTGCCTCTGTAATTGGCACACCGATGCTTAAAAAGTTCGGGGGAAGGAAGATGTTGCTCACTGGTCTCATGATTTCAACCACTTCAATGGCTACACTTGTTTTTTCCACCGCTGCCAAAGATCGCATTGCATACATGCCGTACATCAGCATCGCAGCAGTTGTGAGCTTTGTTTTGGGTGTATCCGTGGGACCGCTTCTGACCTTCATGTCACTCATGTCCGAACTTACGACGCAGACGATACGTCCGAATGCTGTGTGGGTTGCTGGTATTATCTATTGGTTGCTGGGTTCTGTGGTCTCCATGACATCACCCGCCCTGTTAGAAGCTTGTGGAGGGTTTGCGTACATTCCTTTCGTCTTTCTGGCAACGCTTGAGGTATGCAACACTTTAATCAATCTTTCAAAAACATCGTATCTGTTTAATTTGATTTATCAAACACATCCTTACTTTCTGTCTTGTGATCAACAGATGATCTACGTGTGTGTCTGTGTTCCGAAAACTCATCGGCGCCATCTGGCGGATATTCAGCAGCAATTCATGAACCGCAAATTGTCGTCTGTGACGCCAAACAGCCGAAGCGACGAGTCGGAAGTGTTTGTTCACCAAGCTATTTAAAATCTTTGGCGAGTTGAACTCGTTTCAGATTCAGTCTGATGTTCGCTGTGCACTGAGTTTGAATGATGTACTGGTAACTAACCAGTTATTTCCGTGACAACGTACCTCAGTTAAAGACTGAATGCAGCTTTCACTTGCTTTTTCTGCAATCATGTTTTACTTTTTTGTATTGCAGCAAAGCCGCTTCGCCTTCGTTTCTACCGTAGTATTTCATGAACTGTTCCATTTGAAAAATAGGGCTGAGGAAAATTTGTCAGATACGTTTGAGTGTAGGTGTTGATGAAACTGCACTTCGCGTGATTAGTGCAATTTCAGTGCCATTTATCTGTCGGAATTTCTAACCAGATTTGTATCGATTATTGCTGATTTTTATCGCAAAGTTTTTGTTCGAATAACAGAAGCAAAAGGTTTGTTTCACAAGTTGTTGCTCATGTTTGAATCTCTTCTTGTTCCATTTCGCATCCATCTTCGAGCGAGATTAATATTTCTGATAGATTTCGTAAAACTGGCGTTTTAGTTCCAATACACGCAAACCTCCTGGCGCTTTCTTTAAAATCTGTTGTAAACAGAAGCGCATTTAACACTTGGCTAGACCTTTAGTTATGCTTCTTTTTTCCGCGTCGTGCCTCATTCGTCTTAGGTTAAAAAAATACCGAAGTATCTTTGTACCACAGGATTGCACCACTGCACATAAGGCTTTCACCAGTTGGTTAAAATCGCAAATCAGTTGAGCAATAGTGGTTCCCAAGAAGCACCAATTAAACGTGGATGGCTCTATTGGCGAATTGTAGATTTCGCAAAATGTTTTATGAAAAGTTGAAAAAAATCAAAGACTTGCTAGCGTAATCCCAAGATGGTTGTACAGTTTCAAAAGGAGAGCGAAAGACGCTTCACAGATGAAGCGTGCCAATGCAAAGTGCAATTTCGAGAAATCGCTTGTGAAAAAATGCGGCACGTGTTGACAAATTTTGCGCTTTAACGTCTATATGATGGTGCGGAGTTGAAGCATCTTGATATAATAAGAGTTATTGAAGCACATTTTACTAGCAGGATTTAACGACGCAAGTGCTATGCTGAGCAAGGCCAATGTGAACTAATTTATTACAGCCAGCTTATCATCACGAAGTATACGTTTGCTTGGTGTGCCGTCATTTGGCTGCAGGCCTAGCCTGCTAGCTTCTTGTCAGGGCGATTGAGGGGAACGCTCTTACCCATGGAGCGACACGGCGATTCACACCATGGGCGTGAATCGAGCGTCCAACCTTTCAATTGACAGGCGGACACTATCACTGAATCACCGTTATGCGCGTTGAACAACTGCTGATGCAAAGAGTTTATGGGCTCGGCTATATAATCACCTCTCATTACTCGTTTGTGTTATAGCCATGGAAAATTCCTGAAAAAATGGAATAATTCCCCATGTTATTGTCCAAACTGCTTTGGGCAAAATCGTGTGGTTGGTAAATAGTTTCCTGTCATGTTTTACTGTGTTTTCATGCTTTTTAGGGTTTGTTGGTCTGTGCGTTTTCATTTATTTCGTTGCAATGCTAGTTCATGATACGAGTACATCTTGCCTATTGCTATACAAGAATCATTTGCTCCGTTTTGTTTTTGATTGTGTTTTGTTTAACAACGCGGTTGGGATGAGTGCCATGCGTCAGAATACATTCCTTTTTCTGTGTTTGAGTTTCTGTTTGTTTTCCTTGTAAGCTTTGAAGAGAATATTTTCGGATTTATTAAGCATGTTTTATTGCGCATTGCTTGATAGAAACTTATGCAATTAGTTGTGGAATTTGGCCAATATCGCAAATGAACGTCAACCCTAAAGGCAAGTAGATTGATTAAGTGAATGTCAAAAACTTTCAAAGTCGTTTTACGGCTAGTTGTTTCCAAAGTTATTTATCTAAACACGCAAAAATTTAGGCATGAATTCTCAATCAATTACTTCAGGTTGCCAAGAAGCTAAAACGCAAGATCGCATACGACATGCATTTCGACGGTAATCAGAAGACTGCGAAAATTTTGATGTCAAAAACCTAGTTTGCAGTTCCTTTTCACACTGCTCCTTACGCAAGTAGGCCTACACGTTCACTCACAAATCTTTGAAAACCATGTTTTTTGACATTTTAATGTCACTCTCGGTTATATGGTAGGAAATATTTGATACCTATTCACTCTAAGTTTCTCAGTAATCAAGCCCAAAATTTACGGTCGTTTTCTCTAACAGCGCTAGTAGCTATTACCAGTGTTCCCTTGAGGATCTTGACAAATGCGAAATTCCCAAATGGTATTTTAATGAACATTTGGCTAAGCTTTCAGCCGAGGGCCCCAACAGCAAGAGGCCAGGTATCGGTCGTCTTACTCCGTGGTAAAATTTATCTCAGAGGCCCTGACTAAGTGACATGATTTACATCACTGAAGTAGGTATACCGCTTGTTCTCACCTTGGTGCAAAGCTTACATACTGTAACTTGTTGAGCAGAACAGAGAGGTATATAAGGACACAAACGCTAGCCTTAAGAAACTTACTACATTGAATCTGGGTTTGGAAAACGATTGGAGCGAAATATATTGTCAAACCTTGCATCAAAACAGGGTCCATATTTAGGAGACAGAGTCATATTTTAATTTGAAAATTTTAAATGTATTTTGCTTACGCTGAGATGAGTAGCAGTCCTTACAAAAAAGTTTAGCGAATGCGAAATAATGTGATAACACTATTGAGGTTTAAAAATTTGTTTTATATTCAGTTTCAAGGTATAAATTATCTGGAATGATGACCTATCACGATCAATCGCAAAGTAAGATGAGACTGCATTGAAGCACATTAATTTGACTATGCAAATGATCACTTTGACGATTTCTATTTTCAAACAGGATGGGTATTCCCATTGCTTTTGAAATTCATATTTGGATAATTGGGGGAACTAAAATAAATCAGGATAATTTACTAGACCTTCTTAGTCAAGTCAGTGATGCGTCACAGGCACAAATTTTCCTATAAACGAACTTCTGGAGCAAAAAGTGCTGCAGAGTTTTAAACGAAAAAGATCTTTATGTGTGACTTTTTCTTCGTTATTTGCAATAGGTTTTCTGGCGCTTCAGAGCCACTATACCGCAACCTTTTGGGACCAAGCTTATGCTATATGCAATATTGTGCGTCAGTGTGCAATTTGTGCAGCTTACTTAGTCTGGTTTAGTGCCTTTACGTGGTGCACGCAAGGGACTCTACAGCATTCTGAAGCACTTAGATTGCTTATGACCTCAAACAGAGATCAAATGCTCATTAATTATTGTTCGGAGAGGTTTTCATCGTAAACACTCAGAAGGATTTACTTGCACGCCATTTATAGAACCTGCTCATAATCTTTCAAAGCCATATTGCGAGTGCCAATATGGACGTAACGCACTTTAAGAAAAGTAAACTGTAAAAGCCAAACTTTTCAAATGTTCAAGAAATACACCAAGGAAAGATAAATTGCATTACTTCTTCGAAGGAGATCGAAAGTTCACAACATAATCTTTATAAAAATTTATACTACACAATAGCAGATGCAGAAGAAGGTGTGGGTTAAGTTTCAAAGCAATGAAGGCCGTTGGGAGTCTTTGGAGGCAAAGTACATTCAACATTCCGAGTCAAGCTCCCTTTTTCTCCTGCGCTAGGTGCTTGTTGCATTGCCAGACCTCAGACACTTACGCCGGCATAAAGTAGCAGTCATCGACGTTCCGTATCCGGGGACTGTCATCAATGTTCTATATCGCTCGAGTAATGAGCAGCGTCGTTCAACCCCACTGCGATGCCCTTCTCACGCCAGAAGATACCAAGTTAACTTTTTCTTTGCTGTATGTGCCTCGAAACACCAGATTAGTAACTTTGCTGAAATTATCTATGTTTGCTGAAAAGCTGCCGAAAAAAGGTTTTTCACATGTTTGGGAAAATAAGGCAACCACCCATAGCTGGTATTACCATTTTCATACGTGTAAGTGATCCCTGAAAATCGATCGATAATTTTCGGTAAAATCTCGGCAAGAAACAAGACAAACTACATGAACACACTACCAACGTTTTGGCAAAGTTTTAAACCTTGCTTCACTTGCACTGAAAACTTTGGCCACACAGGAGGGTGGCTGTATTAGAGCTTTCACGCTGGTCTGCGACGATTCGTCTGTTAAAAACGACAACCAGAAATCGAAGGCGCTCAGCGTGTTGTTACACTATTTTACTGTACGTCAATCAACTTTCACACCTGCCAAGAGAAAGTCAAAACAGAAGGCAATGAAGTGGAGAGACAAGAATCTGCGGATGCAAAGCATGATTTTACCTCTGCCTCTGCCGACCGAATGTGCGCAGAGGCGTGTTTCGAATAACAAAGTGATCGTAAAAATCTTTTCTAACTTTGAGCACAAAAGTGTTGCTTTTAGTTTTCAAAACAATTTTGACTGAACCTTTATCAAGCACAAAAGCAGAACACCAAATCTGTTTAGGAAGCCACGCGTTAGCAAAATCATAGAATTCGTTTTTCTTCCGCCCTTCTATTTCAATGCACGCTGTTGTTAAATAGCTTGTATAACCGTTTTGACTGTTTCGGAAAACAGACTGGATCACATGGACGTGGAACAATCTGCAAACAGTTTCGAGTTCTAGCAAGTTTTTTTTCGAATTATGGTCCAGTCGTACTAATAAAGCATTTATTCACAGAGATGCTTTCACTTGGGCCGTTGTCGTAATGAACAATTATACCACTGCTACACCCAACACGAAAGCTTGCGAAAACTCCGCTCTGCTGAAACTTAACCGGAACAGGTTTTACGCCTAAAAACCCGTCCTTTCTCTGGTATCGGGTCGCTGCATGCTGGCTGAAGACCGCAAATGTAATCCCTTGATGCGTAATTGAAACATCGTGCGCCAGCCACAGCATTACGACGCAGGTACGGGAAAAGCTCGAACACAGTCAGCGCGCGCGATCCAAAACTGTGCCGCAAAACCGCAATCAATGAGAGGAGTTGGATACGCGCCGCGCTGAAATAGACCCTGGCGATCATGCCCAAGATAAGAGCTTTGCCGTTGGAGGTTATACCTTAGGGAGACGTTTGAGAACGACCAGAAATTGGGTTTGCGTCGTCTGAGATCTCTTTATTTCAAAGATAATTGAACGATACACTTCCACTTCCATGTTACGCACAGCCACCACGTTTGCTTGTGGAGTTGAGAGTAAAATATGGGAAAAAAGCGAGCTACGTTAGGGTCAACCAGGAGAGGTCCAGGGTACTGCAAAACATAGCATCAAACACAGAAAGTCGTTTTTTGAAATATGTTAGCCAGAAACCGTCTAAAGTCTTCGTATCTAGCCAACGTTTTAGAATAAACGGTTTCTTACTTCTCTCGATGCTGAAACTGCGCTTAGAGACGGAGTGATTTATACACTGTGTTGTGAGGAACGCGTTTATAATGCACTGAAGTATGTGCTGAGTGGTGAATGCAGAAGTCCTGACCATTGAACTTGCACCTTGAACACACGTTTGTGTCTGCGACATCGTATCAGCGATGCATTTGTACACGAGAGTTGGTCTTATCTTTTGATAACATTAAGGATTTTTTAGAGGACATTGGAAAAGATTGGATTCTATCGAAAATTTTAAATCCTGCAATGAAAAGAAAGCAAGTGGTGGGATGGCACCTGAATGTGCCAAAGTGAACAAGTGTGGCCGGAGAAATAGCTGAAAAAACGTAGGGAGCTTTATACATCTGTCATGACCTACGTTGGAACAAAGCTCGGGTTTACACTATTAAGGAGCACCTTTGCTGCACTACGAGGCTTTCCAACCTTCCAGTTGAGAGGCGGACACTCTGTCACTGAGCTGTCGCCGTTTGCATTTTTTGAGGATTTGGCCAGAGCCGGATTAAAGGGTAGGGGGGCCCGGGGCAATTTTTAGTGGAGGGCCCCTATGACGTAATTCATGACGTCATCGTTTGTAAAAGTTATGTTT
>Ga0210059_1007610_pt1 | contig 17185 bp, 12 predicted proteins | sample Ectturendosymbi2_FD_188042 | JGI IMG/M metagenome (GOLD analysis project Ga0210059, IMG submission 188042) | Ecteinascidia turbinata endosymbiont from Florida, USA - Sample 2 (SPAdes) (version 2) | ecosystem: Host-associated > Tunicates > Ascidians > Unclassified | place: Key West, Florida...
ACCAAAGAACACATTGTGCTTTTTGTTGAATGGTCAACATGTTTCATACTTTGTTGCAAACTTACGCCTTTATTAAAAATGACTTATTCTTGCTTATCTGAACAATAAAATAACCTGTAAAAAATAACAAACAAACTTTATGGTAGTATAATTCACTGTCGAAAATGTAAAGTTTCTACCTTATGCGGTTTTTGCGATATAAAAATTTTTAATGTGTGCAGGACTTTATGGACACCCTGCATATCCAGTGCTGTACCAGTTCTGTGGCAACAGCATCGGTTGATTGTCATGTACGCCAATTTCGTTCAGATAGAACACGACAAATCACATCCTCAGCAGTTGGTAACTTCTTGGGTCGAAATATTTGTGTACATGCAAACGCATGGATATCATGCAATACTATAGTACAGCTATGTCCAGTCCGCGGCCCTCGGGTCACATGTGGCCCAGTCGAAGGCTTCGTGCGGCCCAATTAAGGTTTTCGCTGTAGTAAAAGTATCCTACATACTGACAACCTGTCCTTCTTAATAATCTTGAACATGACATTTTTGATGCAGGTGGTCCTCAGTGCCTCTATCATTCCTGGACCATTGCAGTTAGGATCAGAACGCTTTCAGTACATTAGTTTAAGCTACATTTAGTTTGCTAAGGTTGAAGTAAGCCATCCAATATGCGGCCCTCATTAAAATGTCATTCAATGTGCGGCCCTGGTTAAGACGATGACATACTGTTTGGCTCAGTAAGCCATTTGGGTTGGACATAGCTCCTATAGTATTAATGTTTTTTCCTCTGGTCAACATGCAAAGCAAGCCATGTCTACAAGTAGATATCATATAAAATTTAAAAACAAACAAAAACAATAATAAAATGCATGGTAACTCTAACAATAACATACTTGATATTTACCAACTAACTGTCAAACGTTTTTTTTGATATTTCTGTTTCTAAGATGTTGTAGTAATAATCCAATTTTTATCCGATCCTGTCCCCGTTAATGAGGGTGGCCGGATGTACCTCATTTTCGTGAGGATTTTTTGAGGCAGAAATTTTTACAGCCAATTTCCCTTCCCAACACCAACATGTATCACAGATCAGGAAAGTGACCCATTAGTTGCCTTTTACGACAACATGGCCGCTCAACTATTCTCAATCCGACAGAGAACAGTTGTATGCAATAAAATATCTAGTGTTTAAACTTATTGATTAGAAGAATGTTCATTTGAAAAAAGTCAAAATTTTGAAATCACAATTTCAATGTAACTTTGAAATGAACTAGTTTATTCATTATCTTTGTGATTTGTGGGAAAATGGTGTAAAAAACAGTTTCGGTAATAACGTTTTTTAGAATGAAGTAAGGCAAATTTTTCCTCTTATCACTAATAGCAACTGTGTCTTCCGCATCTGTTGAGCCCAAAATCAGTTTTCTATCTCACCTAGAAGTTGCGTTATGACGAATTCATGAAATTTGACTCCCACATGAGCCCGAGGGTGAGGTAGCAAGCAGGTTTTCGGGTTCAACCACTTAGTATCAATTTTAAAGTTAGTTTCAGCCATGTTTCCAACTTTTTAGACCACCCCAAAATTCGTATTGCACAATTTTGAATGATTACTCCACCCTAATCACCATACTGGTTGTGACAGTAATACAAGTGAGTGTTATACATATCTGTAAATGGATCTGTGGAAGACTTGATGAGTTTTCTGGAATGAAGTTGCTGCACGTTAGGTCTCTCAAGTTGGAACGAGCCAGGTTGCTTGCACTTGCGAGCTCGTTCACCGTATGTGTTGTGGTAAAAATACCACTTGGGATTGTCCTCGGGGTTGCTATAGGCGTCTTTTGTGGGTGAGAAGGCGCCCTCTGATTTTTTCTCGAACTCTGTTGTGAGGCACCGTCTTTGTGTTTATTTCTCTTGAACGATGTTTTCTGGTTTTACGATCTCGTGCATCTGCGCATTGAGTTTCGAAAGAGTGTCACCGGTATCGCAGTGACAAGAATGAGATTGTGTTTGTCAAAATAGATTAGGAAATGGACCAGCGCCGGCATTCTGCTGATGCATGTCGTGTTTGCGTGAATCGTGTATCGAGGCATCAGCATCCGCCGGCAATTGCAATAGGTCACGATCGTGCAAGCCATTCAATTTCCAGAAAAGCTCTGTTGGCAAAACTTGCAGAAACGTAATGCGAATTTCATTGCACTTCAAGGGATTTGTTTACCTGTCATGACCCGCTGTGGCGATTAGTCTACGCCATCTTTCGAACGCAAGTCATGAAGTTCGAACAATCGATGATGAGCGCGGCGGTCAAATCGCTTAAATGCGTTTCACATGGGTTTATGGAGAATGCGTCTTACCAGCATCAGAAACAAACTTTCCCCAAGCATTTGCCTATTCGTCAGATAAAGCATCACGAAATAGGTTAAATCCGTCCGCGCTAAGAAAACGGGATTTAGCATTTTCAAACCACGTCGGCAAATGATTGTCATTAGGTTTGTTGAGCTTAAGCACAAGTGATTGCTTTAAGCCTGGGATGGGAAAACATTTTCTACTGAGGGCCCCATTCAAAATTGTATTGCTACCGAGGGCCGCATGCTCGTATTACATATATTACATGTATAATCGTTTTGAAAACTTTAAAAATGTTTTACATGAGCTACCATAAAATGAAGGTAACAATAGTCATTTCTGATTGAGTAAAAATGCGGTTTCGAATGAAACGTGTGGAAAAAAACTTGATAATTCCAATCTAATCGATAAAATTACTTTAATATAGATTCCACATATGTACTATCTATGCACGTGTGACTGCCCTGCGGGCCGCACAAAATGCCCTCGCGGGCCGTAGTTTGCCCACCTCTGCTTTAAGCTATAAAGCCCACAGCCAGTAGAAGGGGCAGGAACACCCGTTCGCTGTTGGAAACCCTGTGCGGTGGGGGTATGGAAAACATGCAAACCTGGCGTTGGCAATGGAACATGAGACGACGAAGTGTTGGTGGTAATAGGACTATTAGTTGCAAAATTATGTGGAGAGCAGTTGTGTCATTCTGAGACGTCGGAATAACGTGACGTGTTGTCTGTGAAACCGACTCAGTTTGTTAGACGCACTGACCCCCATTCAGTCTCTGATTGAAGTTCGCTGTTGCCTGTTGTAACCACAAACGAACGGCCCGCAACTGTTCCGCCGTAACCGGAACATCTGGAGCGGGTATCGGTAAATTTGACAAAGAAAACGCGCAGGATTGTGTTCCTAACACGTTTGTTGAATTAGTTTGAAGAGCAGCATTGCCAAACGGTTCTTCATCTATAGCAGACACTGGCACCAAGAAACCCGACAGAGTTGCTGAAGCATGTGTGTCCGAAAAACTATTACTGGGCACCGTGCCACCACCCAGTGAAATTTCACTTCCACTAACCGGTGTGTTAGAAGGAACTGTCTTCACAGATGCTTGAGTTGTGGTTGTTGTTAACGACATGATGGTAGAAGTCTGTTGTTCCGTAGTCAGAAGGGATGGAGTTGCAAATGATGATGAATTAGTGATGAAAGTGTTGGACGATGTCGAAACAGATGTGACTGGGAAACGGTACGGTTTACCCGAGCGTAAGTAACCTGAGGTGCCCTGGGATGGATGAAACTCGGTCTTAACAACCCGTTGCTTCATAGTAAGTTTAGCTACAAGTCGCGATAGTATGCTCGTGTAAGTGAACTACAATCAAATAAAAAGGAAAACAAGGTGGGGCTGCCTAAATCCCTTGCTGAAACCTCCACACACAAGCAAAAAAACTCTGTTTATCATAAAGCAGTAAGTTCACGTCGTAAAAGTAATCCAGAAAAATTCCGAACTGCTGTTTGTTCAGCAGTGGGAAGCTTGAGAAAAATTGTTTAATTGATTGAAAAGACATTTCTCAAGTTTTTTGCAAATCGGGATAACAAGGAGATGGGTCTGTAATTGTTGCAGATTTTATTTGGACCACTTTTGTTTACCAGGATTACATACGCGAATTTTAGTATATCTGGAAAAACTCCGTTGGTGATGTAGAGATTGCATAGAATAGGAGCTGTAACATTTACAGAGAGTTTTATGAATTTTGCTGCTGTTACTGTGTGTGCACCAGAATGTTTTGATGAGACAAGGCAATTAATAATGGTTAAAATTTCATTGTGGGTGATGGGCATTGGAAAGATAGTTTGGGAGTTGAAACAAATCAAAGATTTGTAATGAATATCAGCATCAGTGGAGACACTAATGCTTGATGCCATGTGTGAGCCTATTGTGGAAACGTAGTTGTTGACGTAATTAAAATTTCATTGCCATCAGTGATGATTCGGTCATCAGTCACAATAATTTTAGTAAGAGAAAAAGTCCTATTTTTCTTTCGTCTTAATTAATCACTAATTCCTTGCCAAATCCTTTTTGCTTTGGCTTTGTGTGTTTCAAATAAATTGTTGTAATAGAATTTTTGGACTTTTCCTTCACATGAATTAAACTGCTTCTGTATATTTTATATCGCTGAAAGCTTTCTGGTGAATTACGTTTTTTTGCTTTTTTTACATAACGTATTTTTGGCTTTGATAGAACTCCTAATTTTTTTGTCAGCCACGGTTTGTTACGAAATTTCATTTCTGTTCTGCTGAGTTCTTTTAAGGGAGCATGTTTATTAAGTACTGACTCAAAGTTTCCAACAACGATTTTGAACAAAATCTACAGATGTAGCATAAAGATTTTTTGTAATATTTCCATTCATTATTTCCGACAAATCATTCAAAAAAGCTCCTAACTGAAAGAATTCCAAGTTACGACGCATAGTTTTTTTGTGATGGAACTTAGGATAAATACTGCCTGCCGAAATAAATAATGGATTATTGTCAGAGATGTGATGTACAAGAATGAAGTTTTGAAGGTCATCAGAAGCATTGCTGGTGTATATGTGATCTATTAAAGTTGAGCTATTTGGAGAAGCTCTAGTGGGATAGTTTGGAAAGATATAACATCCATAACTGTGCAATATATTTACATAGGCTTCAATGTGCTTATCTTCATGGTACTTTAACAATTCAATATTAAAGTCACCGCAGGTATGATACTTTGTGCTTGTTGCACTGAGCTTGGTCATGGTCATATCTAGCTTATCTTGGAAATCGTCGTAACTAGAATTTGGGTGTCTGGACACAACACCAATAACAAATGTGTCTGAGCTGTTTGTGTCAAATTACAGCCAAAGATTTTCACAGCCGGGAGTGTCTGTCATAAGCTTATTTTCAACGCGATATGCCAAACTATCCTTTACGAAAAGTGCCACACGTCCAACGTTAGTTGTCGAATCATAATATTCACTAGAGTATCCCTGCAAACCGAAACTAAAATTCATTGAATTCTTTGATCTAGTCTGTTAATGCAATTATGTCAGGCAACGTTCTAACGCCCGCAAGAAGCTCCTCCAGTTTTTCCAAATTTTTTGTTAGACTTTTGATGTTAACGTGAAGCAGAGAAAATTTATTTTTGCTTTTGACCTTCAATGATTCTAATGTACAATATTCCGAGTTCACGTAATCATATACGTTTTCTGAATTAGCTTGATTTTAAATGAAACACAGTTTTGGAAATTAAATTTTTACAGGTAGGCATTTCTAAAATGTCATATTAAACCATTGATTAATTAACAATATGTGCATAAATATTTCGCACAGTACAACACACAAAAACTTCAAAAGTATGTATGCGACAACACCTGCATAGTCGCCTTCCTCAGTCAGCAAATACCTGTTCATCATCAGCGAATAAGCAATGTTCTGAATCCACTATTGTAGAACGTATTTTCTTCATGGCCTACAATACAAAATCAACCTACAATACAAAAAGCCTACAACACAAAATCAACTGAACCTCGTCTGGGATTTATTTATTTATGCATTTGTCGCAGACTCATGGTCCATATCACATAATCTGTTGTTTCATCGAGCTTAATACCAGACGACTGGCCATTTTTCAGCTTGTGAATAAGTTTTCACAACAAATCTTTCTGACATATGAAGACATCTGCGTTTAGTTGTATTGTCTAATAGTGAAAATGATTATACATTGTCGACAGCTTTTTGCTCCATGCAGAAAATCAGCAGTAATTTCAAGACAGGGAAGGTCTACATATTTCAACTCGAACAATGCGTTTGCCCATCACATAAAAGCTCTCAAACTCAGTTTGGTACATCGCGTTGCGGCACGTACAGTAGGCCTTGCTGCACAGCGGCTGAGAGCATCTGTGCTGCAATGTTATTGCTTCAACATAGAGCAGCAAATTTAGTTGCAACGTTTCTGTTGCTGCCACGTAACATACAAAGCGAACGCTGAAGTAAATGAATGCACAGAACGCAAACTGAACGGACGGAAACGCGTTTTGTGAGTTCGTGGAAAGACTGGAATTAATGCAATGTGCATAAGAGAGTTTGCTGTGAAAATTGGAAAAGGCCCATAAAAAGTTATGGTTTGCACTGACTTAAGAATGTTTGTGAAGATGCAGTGACATCGACCAGACATTCTCCAACCAAAGGTTTTATGAGTTTATGAAAAAGGAAGACAAAAATATTTAGGTAGTTATTGTCTTCTTCACCCAGAAAAATCTGGCAGCGAAAGGAATTTAATAAGATCTGACATTAGTTTTAAAGTATATTTCATCTGCTGTCAATCACATCAAATGCCGTCCATGACGCATTCGTTAATTTGGTGCATTTTGCGGCGAGATGGCTGCAGAACACAGTGGGCTTTTTTTCCTTTGACCATCCGATGACTCATGAGGAAAGATGCTGGAGAGAGTAGCCCACGCAATGAAACCGGTGCGTTATTGAAAGAACAGAATCATAACTTTGCTGAATGATGAAACGACAGCAAGTGGATTATCAAATACCTAATCGTAGGTGCTCTTTTGATACGTTTGAACCAGCTAAAGCACAGAAAGGCTAAAATATTTTAGATATGTGGAAGACATCATCGCGTTAGGTAAAATACAGCTGTGGATCCATAGAATTGAAAGTGGAAAAATAGTTGCTTTTCAGGCGTTAAAGTCGTTTGCAGAAGAGGTAGAAATTAATTGCACTGCATTCGTCAAATCTTTCTTGAGCGCCTTGTTACATCTCTCCGAGTTGGATATAACTGGATGGGAAGACATTGCAGAGTTGTAAGTCGGGCCGGGCTGTGATCGGGCTTAAGTTTGCCCAAATGCATTGGGCCGGTTCCAGGCCTGCACGCACAAGCTTTTTATACCATTCAAAGTAACGATTTTTTCTTTCTTGAAGTACATTTGTTATTCTCACAGCGTTTACCCCAGTGAGTGAAGTCATTGTGATTTTGCTTCAGCTAATTCTATTTGCAAACACAGCTGCGTTCTCCTGTTCTCTGTCTCACGCTCTTTTTTCAGAAGGCGACAGCAGTAAGGAAATTAGCAGGCGATGGTGTTGCTTCGAAACGATCAATCACTTACTCGATTCTTGGCTTGTTTTAAGAAACGATGGCCTACAAACCGACTTTTCATGCCAATAACGCCATCGTGGATAGTTTCGTGGTGTTTTTTTATCTTTAGAAACATTACATTTCACAGTAGTATCACTGACTAACAAGCTAAGTTTGTGCTTGTTTAAGTTTTGTTTAGTCCAGGTGATTGTTGGTTTGAGTGTGACAAAACCGCGTATTTACAGCTGCACCCGTACCGTATACTGCGTTTTTTGATACCCTGCAGTTGGGCATATTTTGACTCACTCGGTAAATTTGGCTCTCGGGCCTAAATCGGTGGGCACTGCGGAAAAAATAAATGCCGGTCTCGGGCCCGGTTCGGACTTGCTATTTCAGGCACGGGCCATGTTCTGGCTTTGAAATGAGCCGTTTACAACTCTGAGCCGTTTTGCGGTGCCAGAGCTACAGTTTCATTGTGAAATGGATTGCATTGCTGAACAGCTGATTGAACTGCAAAGTCGACAGCTGTGGAATCCCTTATAAAATTTTGGATGCATGTCCATTCCATGGAACGAAATCGCTTTGATCTATGTTGGCAGACAATAAACGCTCATTGGCTTCTTCCAACTACACACCGTTGTGAAGCTGTTTTTCAACACTATAAATTATTTTTGAACCATGAACCGAGACCAAATTCAACCAGAAGACGGCATCAGGTGCGCTTTGGCTACCACAGACCCTTGTTTCGACAGACTTGTGAAACAAACTCAGAGAAATGATTCTCATTGAAATTTGTGAATGTGGACGATAAACCAATTTTTCTAAAACTAGTTCATGTATTATTCTCATATTCTTAATCTAAGTTGAGTTCGGGAAGATTTATACTGGTCCGAAAATATTCCGTGTCTTGAAAAAAAGGTTGGGAGAACTGGTCTAGAGTGTTATCAGATAAAACATTAACATTAAAATCACCAAACAGGTAACAGGTTTCCCTTTCCACATTCATAGTATTTATACTATTTTCCAAAATTTCTCGAAAATGTTTTGCATTGTCGTTAGGATGGGCGTATAATGCACCCATCAGAAAAGACGTATTGTTAACAGTTTCTACTTCTATCCACATATCTCCAATGTGGTCATTGTGTAAGTCCAAATCAGATCTGATTTCATAGATCATATTTATTTTGACATGCATCCCTATACCACGTGCGTGGGTTAAATGAATTTTTATTACTGGAAGTATACCACGGTAACTGGACGTCATTATAATTACTGTTATTGTTAAGTTTGGTTTCATAATGGCTATAATGTCTGTAGTAAGTACTGTGGCAGACACAAGTTGATATTTAGATACTCTTTGATAAACTCCTAGTAGTAAGGTGAATAATAAACATTTGTCTCCTAGAAAATCTACATACTAAATTCTTTAGATCTTGTACTCCACAGGTATTACATGGTTCTAAGTTCGTATAATTTTAGTTAGTTCTCTAGCAAGTACACTCCGTTATATTGGTTTCAGCCATAATGACATGCAATTGAGAAAGCAATAATACAGATGTGGAAACCAGAGATGTTTTTTGAAGTTCGACATTCGAGCCACAGTATTTCAGTGCCGGTACTTATAAATCCAGTTTACGCTGACAAAAAAATGTTACACTTGACGAAGGCCAAAACTCCTCCTCCGTGGCGATTACGGTCAAGACGGAGTAGAGAACAAAAAACGGAAAAACGTAGAAGATTATTTGAAAAAGAAGAATCTAGCCACGTTTCGGTAACACAAATAATATCGTACCCATAAAAATCGGAAACTGCACTCAATTTGGCGAGCTTTAGTGACGAGTTATAAGCGAAAATACTGCGAGCATTCAAATAGTAAACTGTTACACTAGGGAGTTTTCACGCGGAGAACTGCGCGGCAGCCTTGTTTATTTAACGTCGCCGTGTGCTCTGCTGCGGTGCATTGCGACGTCATGCGAATCGAGGCGGGTCCGATCGCGCGAAGAGCGAAAATTACGCGCGGAAATGAGCTACCGGACGAAAGCTTCTCTAGCCCCTTGCAAGTACCAGATATTTAGATTGCTTTACTTCAAAATAATCCTGGACTATGTGTTGTTCACAGAGCGTTTGGATTAATTTGGATCAGTATTAAACGTTTGGTGCTTTATTTTTTTAATCGGAACATTTGTTGTTTGATATGGGTAGGTTTGATATGATCAGTAGTGAAAGTTAGTTTTGTCACGAATGGTCACTCATGAGATGTAACTATTTCATTATTTGAGGATGTTTCATGACTTAACTTCTCTTCATGCATATTATACAATGGGTATCTGCAAATTATACGTAATCCTTACACATTTACTTCCACATATCACTTGTTTTGCCTCAAGTCTAAGACATGAGATTTTGAATTTTAGCTACCCTAAACCTTCTTTCATTATGAAACTATCAGTAGCATTAAAAACTTATCGTTGCGACATACGAAGCTAATCAGGGAATTAACCAAATGAGCCTAGGGTACTTTAAACATTCAAATGTCGTTGAACCAACCAGCCTCCTAAACCAGTGGTTTCCTAATTGTGACACGCCTATCCAGGTTTAACAAGTTGTCCTTAAAAAGACATCGCTAACTCTTCTATAACAGCTTATTAAAATAAATTCTGGTGTAGGCCTATGCATCCATCCTGTATGCAAAGACTCAGTTGTTAGTAAACAGGTGAATAGCCCACTATTGACTTATTAACCTGCAGCAAAACATAGTTTCAATGAAACACAACCTTTAAAATGTCAGTTGTCAAAGTCAGTAGCACTGCCCACAATGATTGCTACCTAGGCCGCGTTGCTGAAAGCCTGGAACAGCTCAAGCGGTTGAACTCCCGCGGGATGACATTGCCCGGGCAACAGCAATGGTCATTCATGAGTAACGGGGTTCTCTTCCATGTAGTGTAAACGGGCAAACGGAACACCTGCCGCAGCCGCCTCGTTTCCGCGCGTAACTAAATTTAGGTTTAAACCCATCTTTAGAGATCACTAGGGGCTGGCTCACCGTCAGCAAAGAGTCTGTAGTCTGTTTCGACAATTTTCCACTGGATCCGCTTTCCTTATTTGTAGAGTTTATTTTCAGTATTGAGGAGAGTACGTCGTTGAGTCAGCATTGCCAATGGGAGGTACTTTGTTATGCTACATTTATAGTGTCTAGCATGGTAAGCTGGGTTGAGGATGGAGTTCCGGTCTTTCATGGTTAGGAATTTCACAACGAACAATAATCTTTTCAGAAGTCTCAGACGTTTCACTTTTGTCTTTCATAGGAATACCATGAAACACTAAGTTAAATTCCTTCGAACGAAGTTCATGCATGGTTGTTGCTTTATGATTCTCGGTTGCTTGTAGTTGGAGCTTAGTTTCTAGATTCACCAGTCAACTGTACTTTGTAGTTTCTCGATTTGTGGTGAGCTACCTCTAAGCTTGTTTCGACCGTAGTGATACAGAGATTCAGGCTGCGCAAGGCGCCGCTCGACTGATTGAAGCAATTGGAATATCTCATTCAGTGTGGGTTCAGCTTGTGCATTCTGCGCAATCGGATTTCATGAATGGCTGAAACTGACATTCTCCATGACACTGCAGTCGACTGTTCTTACGAGGAGCTCCTTGCTGCTCGGGTGCCTGGACGGACTCAACTTTGTAATGATAATTACGCAACGTTGCGTTAAGGAGCATTAGCCATTTGACAAGCACCATAACATTCATTTTCTGTGTTTGCCAAATTGAGAAAGAAGGAACCCATTCCATCATTAGATTTTTTGCTGGTTAAGTGTAACGCAGTTGGAACAGAGCAAAAAGAAAAGGCCTTACTACTATATTCTTACGGCAGTGCGTGTAATATCATTGTAACCGACATTGTTTAAAAAATAATAGGGTTTGTCGCATTACAAAATTATGAACGACGGAATTATTCCTTTTCATTTCTTACCTGTTTTTTAATCCGATAAAGATTTAGTGTTGGATTCTATCAAGACCTGAGGGGAATGTTTACAAAAGAACTGACAAATACATTTTCTGAATTGTAACACAGCTTTTTTATCTTCAACAAGGAAAACTGTTGTCGATGGCTCTATCCACGTCAGAGACAATGCTTGCAACATTCAACTTCACTTCACCAAATCTTACGCTGCGGTAAAAGAGTTAAGGCTATTATTTATGACATATTTTAAACAATTTTGTGACTAATTGCTGAAGATTCTCCAAAGTTTAATGTGATGAGTGGGTTAAAACGTTGACGTCTAAAATTTTGCAAATTCAGCGTTTTTGTATGAAATACCAATTGCGTCGATTGCACATATTGCATAATTTCATGCATCCAGTCCTTTCATCAAGCACTCCTTTTTTCAGACCTTATGTTCGTCCCTTCGATGAAACTGGAATAGTTGTTGCAGCTGCTATTTTATTCACTTTCCTTGCAATGGGATTATTCGGAAATATTCTGACGATTATTGTTATTTTGAAAACTTCAGAATTGAGGTAAATCCTATTGATATCTATTTTTGTCTAGTTGTTCAACAATATGCTTGTAATGGCATAAAACGACAAAAAATTCTCTCGGAAACTCTAATCGTATTTAAAACTTTTGTGTTTGTTTGCCTCATTGATAGTTTGTATGTTTTTCTCTTCACATGGGTTTTCTCCAATGACCTAAAATTTCTGCATTTCACGAAATAGTGCAGACGTGTCCAAACAGCGGGTGCAAATATTTGTTCAGTCATTGAGTAAGTTAATTGCAGCAAGCATATTATGTAGAACAGCTTATTGGAGTGTCCTCGATTGCTGGGAAACAGCACCAACTGCTGTTCTATTTCTATTTCAGGTATCACTCACTTTGTGTGTTTTGTTGCCAAAGCAATGTCTAAATACGAAAAGGCGCTAAGTCAGAACAACCTTTTTTGACACCTTCACAGGGGCTTTTTCAAAATCGACATTGAGACACTATTTATCTAAAATGGCTGATGGCCACATACATCAACTTGTGTAATACCTAAATCAACAAACTTGTCTCTCCACCATTGGTCGCCTTTGTTGCATCATAAAAGCTGTTTTTCAACAAGACACCACACGGGCGACGCTGCTAAATCTTCTCGCAAAGTGTTTTGCCAGGAAATCGATTTGGTGTCATTTACGCTTCTGTCCAGTAAACTGCATGCAAATGCTTGCTAGTGAAATGATGAAAAACTGACGCAAGATCGATAAAGTTCGGGAGCTGTAGTTTCGAACACACGCTATGACCATGACGCTGTTATCACCAGAGCCGCAAACCAACCAACACCATTTACAGCGGCTTACTTCGAGCTGCCGCTGTGTTTCCTGTGACGTTACAGCAAACAATATAAACAAGGCTACTTAGGTTAGGCAGTTTCTCGCTAAAACTGATGCAGGAAGCAGACGTGTTCGCGTAAAGTGTTGCACATGAGATAGCTCAAGATAATCGAGTTTGGAGACATTTTGATAAACGTTAAGCTAATCTAATGCTTCTGGAATGTTTAGCTGTCTCCCAAAATCTGGACAGCACCTTGTCAAATCTGTGCGACATATTCTTTTGTTAGGCATGCACGATGGTATAATTTTCTAACTGTGAGTTCTTACACCGAGCGGGTTTCCAGAACTACGGATCGCACAGCCCGTCTACGCCTTATGAAACCACGAGACACCTGAACTGCCCTACAAGCTAATAAGCCTGGCTGGAACCACACAGCAACTACAGCACAAACTTCAGGCCCACAACAAGTGAACAACTGGAGTACAGAAGTTTAATTCGCAGCACTCCCGGAAGCTTAGCAACACAGACAAGTTGCTGCTCACGAGCATTCACACCAGTAGAATAAACTGGGAACACAACTACCTAACTATGCAGCTACAGCGACTGTGCTATTACTGTGCAATATTGGAAGGATTCGTCACTCACGCTCGTAAAGGCTAACTCACACACACAAAGATGGCGTCTTAATCACAATGCACAATGCCCAGAGCATGGTCACGTGACGGCACTTGACCTGAAAACAATGAGAAGAGAGGGAAATGTATCAGCAAACGGTTTAACTCTCTAGAAAACTTAACACTAACATCATCACAGAAAATAAAAATTCACACCTATGTCGTGGTAAATGCAGAAACATGCCGTACACTGGTCTTTAAAATTCTGGGTATTTACGTTCTGGAACCTGTTGCAAGAAATCACCTGTGGAGTGGCATTGGCTGAAAACGTTTCAGAGCCAGATCCAGAACTGCCGCCAGAAAGTCTTCAATAGGGATGGTTTACGTTTACATTCTGAAACTGTTCCATTGAATTTAAAGCACAGCATTTGCAAATTGTGATTCACATTGCCGGAAAATCAACAATAAAATTGTAAAATATTTTCCCACAAAGACCCATAACAGGCGGTAGTTTGCAACAAAAGTGTTAGAACGAGCTAAAAATGGAATTGGACCTGTATCATTGTCATTTAATTGACGGCGCTTACTAGAGATGCCGTAATTAAGAGCAAATGAAAGACATTTCAAAAGTAATAAGAATCAAGCCTATCGTTAAGTGATGAAAACAACAAATCTGAGGTGGGTCAAATCAGTGCACCACGATGAACGCGTTCCGTCATTAGTGCAAATTGGTAATTTTTTCCATGAAGGTTCTTACTGGCCGAATTACGCAGGTATAAATATCTGTCCATAAATGATAGAACTGAGTTCGGGTTGATAAAAACTCCACGGATGTCTAGCGTTTCATATTTCAATTTGTGGGGTTGAAACTTTGTTTGCTGGGGTAAGTCCACATGATGTCCCCCGTGGCGACGGGCGGATTGTTTTACATTTTGGTTAGTTTCTTTTTTAAATCAGAGAAATTTGTGACAAACTGCTTGCCACTGGACAGGCGTCACCGACTACATTAACGTTGAATGGATTTACAGGAAATGCGAAGCATGATTTTAACTTTTGCAAATGATCAAATCCTGTTTGGAATTCCTGAAGGCCTCCAATTTATTTTTGTATTCTTCCACTTTGTGGTCTGCAATTGCCTCTTCGCGAAAGTCATTTGTCCTCATTCTGACATTGGGAAAAGGACAGAATATTTTTGACAATATTTGGAAAATATTAATATTAGTTCGGGAAATTAAAGTAGCCTAACTTGAGCTTCAGATTCACTGTCTTTGTTATCAAACAATGCACACTCCCGGTAAATAAACTTAGGAACTCGTGTAAACTCATTGGTAAATGAAACAAACGTTAAATATGAGGCAACAACTGCATCAATATGAGATATTGCTATTCAGCTAGAAAAGCCACACTAAATATGTCTGCGAGGGGCAGGTTTCGTACCAGGGAGTACGCAGCCCACAATTTGGTGGGGACAAATGGTTTGACTTTCAGAGAGCAACAGTATTTTGTTTAAAACACCACACCTCAAAGCACAAAATGACAAGGTATGCTAGAAATTTTGGGGGAGCATGGCCCCATTGAACCCCCTGGCTACGCATATGTTTCCTAACATAGCATGATATTGTGTCCACTATTAACATGGTGCACATTTGTTGTTACAGGAACATTTTCATGCATTTCATTCTTTCACTCTGTGTATCAGATCTTATATCAACTTCGACAAGTTGGTTGTTCTTGTATCGACGAACTTGGGGCTTTGACATGTGGAATCCAGTTCCGGACTTTCTTTGCACAGTAGGTCAAGAGGAGTAATTTAGTAACAGCAAATTTTATTTAAACGGAATGAGTGCTGGTGAAACTGTACTTATTCCTATGAACTTGGGCATTTTTTGATATTTTTTATTTGTCTCGTGTAAGTGATAATAGCGTAACAATTCTCATTTGTCTCTCGTGAACTGTAAAGTAACCAAGCGAGCGGTCATGGCGGTTTGCAACAAAGGTGGAGATACAGGGAGGAAACAAGGGCTTGAAAATAAATGCTGCTAATCATGCAGCAACTGGTTTGATTTGCTACACCTTATTGCAACACAAATGAAATAAGTACTACGAGGAAGCGCATGATATTTTCAAATGTATTTGAATTGCTACCATTAGCGTATTGTTGTCACAGTTATGAAAGTTTCCTAATCCTACTTATTACAACCAATTTCGACAAAAATTCAGCAAATTAGACTAATTTGAGCAGTTACTGTAAATTTATCAGTTTGAACTTGAGTGAAACAGACGGAAGAAACTCTTTAGACGGATTCACGCAGAATCCGGTTACGGCTTACGATCCGGCTTATGGCCAACGGCAGTTTTCACACAGGCTCCGTTGGCCGTTTCCGGGTGCATTGTCTCAGTTTCGACCGGCTTCCGGCGTACTTAAAATTGTTTTAAGTAAGCCGGATTGCCGTTGTTGTCGGTGATGGGGTTCTTGCTGCATGTGGGAAAACTGCCGTTGGCCATAAGCCGGATCGTAAGTCGTAACCGGATTCTGTGTGAAGCCGCCTTTTCGCAGTGTTCCGACTCAAATGCTTTCATTCACAAGAAACTGTTTTTCAAAACGTCTTTCGAACGATATCAAGCTGACGGGGCTAAGAAAGTGTGGAACAACCTTTGCTTATTATTTTATGCGTGTTTGAAAGTAAAACGAAGTGTTTTGAACAACAATTAGTTCTGAAATGAACGTGTCACCAAGTAGTGATGCAACCTCGATTCACTGGGTTTGCGAGTGTGGAAATAACATACGGATAGTTTGATTCTTGACTCTTGAATAACAAGACGACATCATAGGACATTTGTTAAGAAATTCAACGAGAATTCATTTCCTGATATCGCCAGTGAAAACAATTTTCTTTATACTTGAATGCTTCTCCCCGTGGAGTCAAACGAGTAGTCTTTGGGTCAAGTGTCCGCATTTCTGCGCTGGTCTGCTACGCCCCAGTTTTATCCGGTCGCTCACTTTGGACGTGTGTAATGACCATTTTGGGTCGTTGAACTGATGGGTGGAAACTACCCCTCCCTGGTTTAGAGGGCCTCCCCATCCACCCATCCACCAACACCCGTCGAGGCGTTACCGCTTTAGTGAATCGCTGGTAAAGTCACCCCTATTGTAGCATTCATCCAATAATCCTGGACACGAAGCTGGAGTGCTGTTTTTCAAAACCTCACGCTTGGTATGATTTTCCTACCATTCAAGCACTGTTCACCTGCGTGGAAAGTGCGTGTTCTACTTTATGAACAAAATCACTCATCCGATGTTTGTGAGTAATAACGTCAGTGCGGAAAAACACCAGTGTAGAAAAACCTGCTAGATATTTCCAGTCACCGCTACCGAATCATATCTAGTGCTTTGAACGGCAAAACCATCAGTTCTTCACTGTTAGCTTGAGCCTTAGTGAAAAGTGCAAAGTATCTTGAGCTTGCACAAAAATTGAAAGAACCGCCAAGGCACGAGCTCTGAAATTTTGTTTTGAATGAAAGAGCAACATCTAGTTCTCAGTACAGTAAAAAATGTTCCATCATCATCACGTTGTAATAACTAAAAACGTTTCTTGATTTGTTTTTGAAAACAGATGTTAAATATCCTAATGTTTTAAACTCTGATATTAATGTCTCTGTGAATGTTATGAACAAATGTCGCATCTTTGCTTTATTGTGAGAGAGAGAGAGAGAGAGAGTTTATTGGCGCAAATATTAAACAATTTCATACAAATTAAAGCTAAGGCGCTGGGACACCGAAAAAAACCTGTTAAACAGGTTGTCTCGTCGGGCGCCCCTCGACAGTTTCAT
>Ga0210059_1007611_pt1 | contig 17183 bp, 12 predicted proteins | sample Ectturendosymbi2_FD_188042 | JGI IMG/M metagenome (GOLD analysis project Ga0210059, IMG submission 188042) | Ecteinascidia turbinata endosymbiont from Florida, USA - Sample 2 (SPAdes) (version 2) | ecosystem: Host-associated > Tunicates > Ascidians > Unclassified | place: Key West, Florida...
ATGTCACACGAGTCGTATTGATATGCATGCTACACGCAGTCATACCAGAAAGGAAAGGTGTGGAGGCCGATATGTTTCTATTCCATTTACAATAGTTTTCTGTTACAACCAATGAATAAATTTTTGTCGATATTGCTAATGGGTGAATTGTTTTTGCAGTATATATCCGATAGCCGGTCAATCTTTGTTGGATTTACAGCTAATGGTTAACTATATTGTTGTACTGTCAACGTAGCCAAAGCTCATTCGATAAAATTCATTGACTCCCAATTCCATCTACTGGACCAAACAGTTTTAGATTCGACGCCCGATTCTGTGCAAGATTTTTTAGCTGTTTGGCAAGCATTCCACTGTTTTATTCTCAATTTGTGGCAATCAATATAGGCTAGCTCTGGAATACCTGAAGTTAAAAGCGGGCTTCATTCTTCCGTCTCTATCTGGAGGTGCATTATTAATTAAGCTTTCCTTTCATCCTGAAAACTTCAGAATCATTTCCTATAATTTACATTTTTATTTTTGAGATCAAAATTGTTGCAACATATGCAATTGCCACCACCACCTTCAGTATGAGGGGGCTTTTGACCTGAACCCAATTACAGTAAACAGTTTGAAACTCGTGACGCATAAAAACATAACCATGCTTCAAAATGGTTCCCATTCAAAACAGACCCGTTCATAGCAGACCACGATCATAACAGACCCATTCATACCAGACCTGTTCAAAACAGACCACTTTCATAACAGACCCGTTCGTAACAGACCACGTTGATAACGGACCCCTTAATATATATTGCAGTGTGGACGCTAAAAGTCCAAACCATTTTGCCTAACACCCTTTGCCCCTTCCGGCCTTAGGTGCGAACAGAAGCTGTTGTGAATGTGGTGTCTTTGTCTTTTCGTAAAACTAGAATATGTCTTTGGTAATCATCGCCGATGCGGAGAATGTGAAAAGTGCAGAGTGGCAAGATGAAGATAATCTGGATATAAGTGAAATGATAATTCCAGAAAAAAGTTGCACTGGTAGTGGAATGCCAGTTTACACCATAACTGAACATTTTTCCTCTCCATGGAAAAATGCATGAAGCTAAGTAAACATTTAGGTGGGGGAAGCTTGACTTAAGACGTTACTACTTTCGTTTTCAACAGATACGGATAGCTGGAACCAGTGGTGGTATCCAACCGGCACAAAGCGGTTCTTGAAATTACAAGAAGTCAGCTAATCGATTGTTGAATTGTATGTGTTATATCTTGTTTGACTTCAATTCGAAAATTATTTCATGAGACCAAGCAAATTCAGTGGTTCGTTTGTTTTCTGTAGTAGGATGTTTTGTTTTATTTTGCAAACCAGTGAGTGTTTTCGTTGAGTGTCGCCAACTTATAACCATTCGGTAGTTGCGACAGTTTGTTGAAACGCCGTAACCTCTGTGAAAAACATAAGCAGTTGTTGACCTCAGATGTCCACTGTGATTGTTTCATTTTTTGGTCAGAGGAACGGTGTTTACTACGCATAGATCTCAACAAAAAGTGAAGCCTCCCGTAAGTCACGCGCCGATCTCGAAGGAAACCGTTTTTAGAAAAATTTATTTCATCTTCGCCTATGCAGAAACCATCATTAAACGTTTCTCAAAAGGAGTTATTTACCGTCCTGTGTTGCATTGGCACGCCATAGCCTACTTGTTTTCTGTGCGGTATTGTGAAATCGTTCTTGCAGATAGGATACTCTGCAAAAAGTTCCTATGATTTGTTTTTGCTTCAATATTGCAAAGCGACCACTACGGTAAATCCATGCACAGTGTTGTGGTTAAAAATAACCCCAACATATTGAAATATGAAAGACAATAATGTAGGACGAAAAAAAGTACTCCTCCGTCCCTTCAAGATGAACTGAAGAAAATAAATGTTTGGAGCGTTTATTAAACAACGATGAACGTTGTAGAATGAATTGTGCATGAACAAGCGTACTAACATTTTCCACTACTAACTGTTATTGTTGCGCATTATGGGGTAGAAGACATAATAAAATAGGAACCATAGGTAAAGCTTAAAAGATTTATAACAAGCTACGGAGCATACTAGAATCGTAGGAGAACCATGTAACTACAAACTAAGGTTTCCCAGACATACAAGAAAAGCCACGTGCCTGTCGCACAGACACACGCGGGAGACGCATGCCTCAAAGTATTGCGCAATCTTCGTATTACGCAATCCTGCAACAAATTTCACTCGTAGAAGAAACAGAGAGTCTTCTCATGAGTGAGAGTGGAGAGAGAAATTTACCATTTAAGAGAAACAGAAAACCTGCTCATAAGCAGGAATAAGAGAAGAATTTACCATAAAAGATAAACCAAAGTCATATGACCCAAGTGAAATTTACCAACAAAGATAAACTAAAGTCATATGACCAAAGGAGAAATGTCCGAATAATGAAGGAACAAAGCTCCGAAAAAACGCTATAGGGGCAAATTTTCGAAATCAAGTCAGATGCTTCTCAGCAACCGAAGGGCGAACTTGTGGGGCCTGGCAAATTCGTGAACCAGGATACACTTGTAGCCAACGCTCAAGGGAGCTCAAGCTTGAATTATTACTGGCCTTCCAGGCACGAAGGTTTCAGTACGACTTAATGAAGGTTGATTTAGTTAAGGTTGTATGCTGATGAATAGTTAGACTTTGTCAGAAAGCTCCGTAACTCTGTGTAGTAACGAAGTTCTGTCAAAATTTTACTTAACTTTGGACTTTAACCAAATTCTGGCCTGTCAGATGTAACTAGGTAACAGAGTCCTGTCCAAATTTTCTATGATTTCGGACTTTAACAAAATTTAGGGAAATTTAAAGTTAAAAAGGAAACAAAGTCCTGGCCAAATTTTTTATGATTTTGTACTTAGAAAAATCCCAGACAATGGGGGGTCATGAGGTTAGGATCATGTTAATGCGTTCATCTTCATTTATAATTGAGTTGTATGGTCGTGGTTTGATGTGTAATAAACTTGTATCTCCGCATAAATGGGTATAACGGTCCTGTCATCAGCAGCTAAGGTTGGTGACACTGACTATTTGCCTTAGAGGAATAGTCTATCATAGGATCAGCCTCGAGAACCCTGTCTTAGTGAAGTAAAGATAAACGTTAAATTTCATAAGCGTTTAGCATAACTTGTTTTTGCACCGAGTCTCTCGTGGACGGGTAGTCTGAGCTAGGTTGTCGGATCCAGCGAGGGTCCTCGGCCGCAAAAACAGGACTATAACCGCAATCAGTCATTGCCAGCATTGGCACAACGTAATTCATTCGTTTCGGTCTTCAACAAAGTAGAAAACATTTTGCTGCTTAATTGTTGCTTAGCAGTGTGCGCAGTATTTTTGACGTGTTACGAATAGAATATTGGTCTTGCCACAACGTGCACAAATCAAATCTATAGAACAGAAGAAAACTTTTTTCTAGGCAGACACAAAATAGATGGAAATTTGTAATTGCAAATGTAAAGGGGGGAGGGGAGGTTTGCAAATTGCGACGTTATATTTGAAGGGGGGGTTAAATACTTGTGACGAAATGTTACAAGGTGGGGGGGGTAGATTTTTGCCCAAAATAGTGTGACGTCATTTATGGACGGCCCCTAAAGACGTTGCGATTCATGAGTCATAACGTCATTCAGAGAAACCGCTTCATACATGCTATAGTATGACGTAGAAACGCTGCACTTGTTGCGCAGTGCGTTACAATAAGTGTTGTTCCTCCTGTAGTTCGAATTTCGGGTACCGTGATAGTCAGAAGAGTGCGAGGAAAAATGGATAAGTCTGTAGGTGTACAACGCAAGCAGAAAAGGGGTTCGTCAAGAGAAACAGGCTTGCAAAAGAGGTAGAAATGACACTAGCTCGTGCTCAGAGTCTGCCAGTCAAGTATTGAGTCGCGAAAATGACATTGATAACTTCGTTGGAGTTCCCCTGATTGATGCTGATCAAGGGCGTAGGCAAGGGGCGAAGTTTAGGGTCCAAACACCCCCTTGAGCTTGATATTTTACAAAAACTGTATTACTTGCGCAAAGGGGATTAATTGTTTTCACATACTTTTTGCTTGTTATTTTTTTGGCTTAAGGCTAATACCACGGAATTAATTTGCATGCAAATTTCAAGGAACGTTGCAAATGAGCCAAAAAGTAATAATTAGGATTTGGTGGGAATGTGGATTAATTTCTGCATCCACAAACCAACTCACCACTTTTTGGAGACCTTTCGCCCACTACACATGTTTGAGATTGTGTTCCGCGATAGTTAACTTTATCCACAAAAATTGTCTTTATTTTGTATGCTATGGCTGATCAGCGCAAACGTCGCCGAAACGTTAGTTTGGAAAACATGAATACGACGTCAAATTGTGACGTCGCAAACAACGGACATCAAATACAAATGTGACCATGCGCCACTGAATGACCCCCCCCCCATGAGAGTTTTCTGTGTACGACACTGATGCTGATCGACGAAAGGTATTGTTTAATTGCTGGTCCCCTCCTTCAGGTTTCTCGTTTCCATATGTAACAGTCGGTGCTCAAAATCAAAGTTTCCAGAAGCAATGGTTAAACGAATTTACATGGTTAGCGTACAGTAATATATACAATGGAGCTTTTTACAAATGGTGCGTTGTGTTTGCTCCTCAGACTGTCAGTCGTAGTAGCGCAAAACGTCTCGGCTCATTAGTTTCGGGACCACACTGCAATTATCAAAAGGCAAAGGAACATTGCAATAATCACCAAAACTGTCACTACCATAAATTATGTGCAGCCATGTTCGGAAACTTTGTGCAGACAAATGCCGACAAATCCAGATATGTTCGAAATGCTTTAAACAGCAGTCGACAGAAGGCTGTCGAGGAAAATCGAAATCGTCTTTCCCATATCATCAGAACTATTGAATTTCGGGGCCGCCAAAAAATACCACTGAGGGGTCACAAAGATGCTGATGCCTTTTCACTGAAAGAAACTGATTGCAGTGACGGAGTTTTTAAGACTGCGAGTGGAGGCTGTTACAAGCAAACATCTGACCTCTTTTTAAAGGCCCCCTGCAACGCTTCATATTTAAGCTGGAGAGTGCAAAACCAAATTATATCTTTAATGGGTGATGCCATACAAAAGCAAATACTTCCGATATTTCCCAATGCAAATACTTTTCGATACTAGCTGATGAAACGACTGATGTCAGTCAAACAAAGCAACTTAGTTTATCCGTTCGGTTTATCAAAGATTCCAAAGTGCACGAAGAATTTTTGAGTTGGGCCTTATCCAGCAGATGTTTTCCGCTATCGGAGGAGTTATCACAATTAATGCTTCCACAGTCAAAAATCGGTATTATGTTTGTTTTGTAGATAGTAAGGAGAGAGTGGCGAGGTAACGAATTTGTAAGTGAGCGAAGTCGATCCATTTTGGTCAAACTTTCTGATGAAGGTGGAGAATGTGAGTATGCCAAGAGAGACTGTGATGAAAGATTAAACCCAAATGTTTATGTGTATCGGTTTCTGAAATGTGAATATTATTGAAAAATAAAGGGGGGTGGATATTCCTCTGGTTAGATATTGTCATAATAGCAGTTTTAGAAGGATTGAAGTTAATATTCCAAACTTTTGACCAGTTGTATAACGTGGAAAGACCTTGAGAAAGTACCCTGTGCAAGTGAATAGGATGTTTGTCTGAATAATATAGAGTGGTGTCATCCGCGAAAAGAGGAATTGATGCATTAATATTTTTAGCAATATCGTTGACATAGATCAGAAATAACAGAGGGCCTAAAACGGATCCTTGAAGAACACCACAACTAGTGTATTTGAGGTCTGAGAGGGTTCTGTTGTTGAGAAGGACTTGAGAACGCTGAGAAAGACAAGAGGATAAAAGATTTGGCAAAGGGCCATCTATACCAAGTTCTTGAATTTTAAAGAGCAAACATGTATGATCAATGCGATCAAAAGCTTTGAATGTATCATGAAATACTATTCTAGAGTAGAGATTTGAGTTATAAGCTTGGTACAAATTGTTGCAAGTACTTAGTAAAGAATTAAGAGTTGAGTGTTTTTTCCGAAATCCAGAGTTGTTTGGAATCAATGATTTATCGTGTTCTAGTTGTAAATATGTTTGCGTAAAAGTTTCTCAAAAACTTTTGAGAGAGAAGGTAACAAAGCAATTGGACGATAGTTTTGGACTTCAGTTTGAGAACCTGTTTTAAGAAGAGCTATCACAGTGGCAGTCTTCCAAGCTGCAGGATATTCCTCAGAGGAGAAAATAAAATTGAAGAGAAGGCTGAAGGGAGTAGCAAGCGAGTGACTACAAATTTTAAGAATCCGATTAGGCAAGTTGTCAAATCCCTTGCATTTATTAGGATTCAGGCTATTTAAGACCTGAAAAATTTTGAAAGGTTCAATAACAGGAGATAGTAGTCGCTGATCGGTAAGACATTCCAAAGGTAGTAAATTATGGTAATCGTTACTTAGAGAATTTGAAATGGAAGTGAAGTATTCATTGAAACGATTGCATTTCGAACTTTAATTACGACTGAAAGGGCATGGGCGTCCGGAAGGGGGCCAAAATGGGACTTTAATTACGACTGAAAGGGCACGGGCGTCCGCAAGGGGGCCAAAACGCTCATTCGCCCCTTCTTTTTAAAATTGGGACTAAGAACCAAAAATTACCATTAAACCTGAAGTCAAGAGCTTAATTCCGATTAAATTGATTTAGTTCTTGCATTGACAGTTTATTTGGCGGTATGACACTCACAGCACATAAGAACCAGGTTCACTGTCCTGGGGTTGTGCAGTGATGAGTATGCAGTTCACTCACACTGTCTGGCTCAGAGCTACCTCGTGGTCTGTGGGTAGCACTGAATAGACTAAGAAATTGCGTCGGCCGCTTTGGTACATGCCTGTACCGCTGGGGCATCCTAGATACACCCAAATGCATCTGTGGCGCTGAGGAGCAGTCGGCCAATCGTATAATCTTCGATTGTAACATCCTTCGCCCTCCTAACTGCCCGGAAGACCTGCGGTCCCCTGACATCAACGACACTAAATGGCTTGAGGACCTTGTGGATTTTGTCTGAACCGCCGCTCACACGCAAGTTCACTCATGTCCGCTGCTTTGCCTGTGTGCAGAGGCAAGTTGCGAAACTTGCGTGCAGATTGTTCTACGACTGGACTTTATTGCGTAACAATAACATGGCAACCACTTTTCACGTGTTCACTTTGCGTTTTGCCGCATGCAAGTGTTGAACGCAAGTAATGCAGGAAGGTAGTGAGTTCTAATAGTGGATAGCCACATTTAGCCATACTTTTGTAGCCTACTGTGTAAAAAGAAGCATCATAAGTTTGAAAAATCTGTTGTTAGTGTGAGACTGAACGTTTGACCGGTTTATTTGGATGAGCGTTCATCGTGATAAAGTCAGTAAAGACAAGCAAAGATTTACTGAAATGTTGTTTGATTGCTTTGGACGAGATCTTAGACGTTTCTAGTTCCTGTTTCTAAGTGATGATGGCAGGTCTTGCTAGGTAAAATAAACACATAATTGTGGTTTTGCTAAAGACCATGACAATTTGCTTCTTTGTAAAAAAGTACCCTGCTTAAAATCTACAGATAGTATATTTTGTAACTTATCGCAATATACCTGGCTATTGCTGCCAACGAAGCGAATTTTTTATTACTATTTCAGTAAAATGGAGCAATTTCACTTTGTGAAGAAAAGTTAAAGCGCTTTGTAAACGTCCAGTTGCATTGCATCGTCAGCAACCAGAAAAGTAGAAGCAAAATGTCGACGTTCGCCCCTTGGAAAAATTCCTGCGGATGCCCTCAGAAAGGGGGCTTGGCGCCATTCTGATGAAAGTTTGCCGATCACTGCTATACGCAATACTGCTGAACGGAGCTTCAGCAAGTTGAGGCTAATCAAAATGTTTCACAAATCAACTATGACTGATGAAAAACTAACAAATCTGGCAATGATATCTATTGAAAGTGAAACTGCTAAAATATGTGATATGTTTGAGTTGACAAAAACATTTACATTTTTGAAAACTTGGAAAAGTAATTTTCCTAGCTTGAAACATAGCAAATGCCTAGTCTGTCAGCTTTATACGTTGTACTGATGCTGCAGAAAATGCTTTTATAAGCATTTGTTAAAATAAACGATGTTTTTGTTTACGTAAAAGCTATGTGTTAAATGCAATGTATTGTATATTGGGGGCCCCAACGTCCAGGTTCGGGGGGCCCAACCACCTAGCGCCGGCCCTGCCACAGTGCATGAAATTGCTTGGCAATTTGCTAAAAAATTTATGCATGAAGTTGTTTGGCAAGCTCCACGGTGCATGAAGTTACTTGGCAATTTAACAATTTGGCGTGCAATTGTGTACTGATGTTTGACCCGGTCATTTCTACAATTGCGTTTAGGTAGCTATTCAGTTCAAGTCGGTTATCAAAGAGAACAGAACTATACTGAAAACGTTCTAAAGCATGTTTGTAAATCAAAGTTCTACACTTTGCAAAATACTTGACAGAAGTTGCAGGAAAAGTTGCATGTACAAAAAAAGTCGCCATATAAAATTCCTGGAACCAGCCTGAAACATCGTACTATATACATTCTGAGTACGTATTTAAGAAGCTGTAAAAAAATTCCAAAAACTGACCCTAATTATGACGCCTAAAGACAAGTCTAACAAGCAGCAAAATCAAGCCATTAATTTTTTCATTGGCAACCAAAACTTTTCCACAGATCTGATTTTCTGCAGTCAACAGATTTGAGGTGATAAAACCACGTTTCAGTCCAGTAGTGACTAGCTGTGCGTTAAGCGCTGTCTTCAGTGTTGCCAGATTTCAAAACGTTGTGTAGCCAAATTTCACAAATAAATTAGCCAAAAATCGCCAAATTTGGCAAAAACGTGTTGCCAAAAATAACCAAATCTGAATCTAACGAAAAACCATTCAAAGTCACTAAAAAGTTCAGTTTGTCTATTCTATGGACTGCAAAAAGTTAGTCTCTGGTGCATTTAGGAACCATGCAATTTTTACAAAATCAATTTGTAACGGCAGTGGCTGTAGAAAGTGTACATATAATACATATTACCGTACCTTACGTAAAGATTATCACAGGGGTGGCCAAACCACAGCTCTTCGAACCTTCACATACGACTCTTTGAGCTTTCCGAAAAAGTTTATATTTGTTTTTTATTTCTATTGCAAAGTGTAGAAAAATTGTGAAATGGTACTGTGGTAGCTAGCATACCTTGCAGTGTTACTTTTATAAGTCATTCCAAAAAGAATTATAATGTTGCAGAAGCGTAGATTGCAAATAAAATTGTGTTTTTACATTTTTATGTTGCAGCTCTTTGTAACTTGGGTTTTACGATATGCGGCTCATGCAAAGAACAAGTTTGTCCACCCCTGGATTGTAACATGTACCCACAGCCTCCGCCATTTACAAAACTATTTACAAATGCAAAATGAAACAACTAATTACTGCTGTCAAAACTTTTTTGAAAACCAAAGTTTAACTAGTCACCATACTGCTGCATGGCGTAATTACACTGGTGTTTATTAGAAGCATAATGGCTATTTAAATCTGATCAAAATGCTCTGATTTCACATCGACAAGAACTGGCACTTGGCTTTCTCAGCACTACTGTGCACTTTTCGAATCCATGGTTTAACAACGCTCAATCGTTCACATTCTTTGAAACCTGACGCCACTTCTATATGATTTATCAATAATAACATCAGCATCAGAAGCAACTAAAAGAACATCTCAGTGTTTCAGAACAAACTAAGCTGGATACCTGGCATCAATAAGGTGATGACTCAATCAGAGTTGGATCAATTACATTAATTCAGTTCAATTGCAATTACAATTACTCCCTTAAATGTTTCAATTACATTACAATTACTCCATGCAAAAAATATCAAATTACAATTACAACCTTTTGGTTCGTATTTACATTTTCACTTGCTCAAAAACTGTTGGATTGCACTTGATGAACATTAGGCTGCGAAAAGTTTCTGACCCCAGTAAATTTCTTGACTGGAATGAATGACTCACTCAATTCCAGTAAATTTAGAACGTCATCTAGAAGTGAACATTTAACAAAACAATCTGTGCAAGTGGTGGTTTACAACTCAATATTTAATCTACAGTATCCTTCATCCTTGTTTTGATTTTCTAAGATCGAAACTCAGCACAAGTGTTTCCTTCTATTTAACTTTATATAAAACATCAAAAACAAGGTTGTTAGAACTATTATGTTTATAATCATGTGCTCTGGAGGAATCTTATCAGTATTTATGAAGACGTTCCACAAAGTCTATTCTCTGAGTAGGTAGATTCAATACAGTCCAGTCCAGCACGCGTCTAGTACGTCGATCTGCCATGGGACAAGCTGAGCGTGTTCACTGAAGCCTGAACAAACACAGGGTTTCCATTGGACTTAAGCAGCCAGCCAGTGATGTAGTCGCACCGCAACCTCCTAGACCGAGACCTGCCTCAAATTTTGAGACGAGACGAGACCGAGACTTTGTCATAAAAGCCGACACCGAGACCTGGAAGTTCGAGACCGAGACTCGAGATCTCACATTTCTCTGATGGTAATTAAAGCTCACTCCTTGAATAATGCTGCAACAAAATATCTGGCACATTGATAAATACCAAGATAATAAAAATAACTCGAAATTTGTGCAACCGGCCAAATACTGCAAACGTCCATTTTCAGTTTCCTCTTGGGAATATACAACCTCAGACCTGTAGCTTTATTTACAAATTCCATGAAGAAATGCATGGACATCCAAAATGTTGGCAGCGCTTAGAGGGTCTACGCATTTTTCACTCGAAAAATGTGTGTGAACCAATTGCATATTCGAGGTATTTGTCGTTGCCCTGCTTCAGTAAATTAGTATTGACTCAGAAAAATTTTGATTGCTTTGTTCGTTACAAAACAATACCAGTCCTTCTGTGCAAGGACAGGAGGTGATGCCCTGATAAAGCTCCCATGTTCGAGCGTAGGACAACCCCAGCAGCACTAGTCAAAACAGCACAGCAAAGTGATAACTCCACAGGAAAGGTTGCTTTCCATCATTCAATTTTTTGCCAAGGTGTTTCGTCATTTATATCATTTGCCAATGAAGTACCAAACTTTTAAAGTTTTTTACTATCTACCACTTACCTGTTTCACTAAATTATTTTTATTTTAATACTGGTAATTTTCACTGACACCAAATTTCTTCGCCACATATTTCGTGTATTTTGGCTAACACAACTTTGCCATTTTTGTGACGTTACCTACATCTTTCCTAATTACTTCTCTCCTCACACGACAAGTCATTGATTAAGAATTCTCAGAATATTTAGAATTAAGAGGTGATAAATTTAGAGATTTAAAAAACGAAAGCACTACTTTGAATTTCAAAAAGCAAAATTGTAACTAATTTTTAATCCATCCAAACTTGCTCCATCTGTCCAAAACAAGTTTTAAAGATTTATCTCGTGATTCTGCTGTTGACACAAAGAAAAAATATTTAGGCCTTTTAGAGTAATAGACATTTTGTGGCACAAATTAGATTTACACTTTGAACCAGTGAGGTGATATCCTACCGCGTGCCCTACTGCAGTGTTGTAGCAATGTTAACTGCTGCTCGGTGTTAAGCGAAATTTCTGATCTCTGCGAAATTTCTGACCTGTTGTTGTTTTTCAGTTATTTTGTTTCTCAGAATAAAGAAATAAAGTCTGGCAATTACCTTTTTGATGTGTGTTAGGTAAATGAAAACATTTTAATTAGATGTCAGGGGCCCATAACAAGCTGCAGCATGGGAATAACTTCAACCATTGAAAGTTTTCGGTCTTAATCGTTGACCTCAATTCTGTTTCTTTTTCTCACCCTAACCCAAACCTTACCCGACACACTTACCTAAACACGAATTCCTAAGCCCTAATAATCAGTTTTATCACCGTATTTAGTATGCAAAATATTACCCTGTTCATGCATACACGGTTTGAAGTCAGAAATTTCGCTTGACAACGGGGCCGACCATAAAAATGCTTTCACTTTCCACTCCTAAAATCACTGGCTGGAAGTAAGAGTAAATAAACAAAATTATCATTTTGGCAAAATATATGCTGTATACTGCAGCATGGGCAAAAAAATGTTTTTGCAGTCGTTCACCAACAACCCCATATTTGCAGCTAAAATGTGTGCATGAAATTTTTTTCAAGATGGATTTTCATCGAAGGACTCATTTTTGGGATTTTTTGACTTCAAAAATGGATTCCCAAACCTAAAAAACTCTGGTACTAATTTTCATGCATTTAGGTGCCCTAATATTCATTTGGCAACCAATTTTCTAAATAGTGGAGAAAAATCTCCTTCTAGTGGCCAAAATTTCACATCGCAATAACTCGAAGCGTTTAAGCAATTTTGAAAATTTTGTTGTAATCTTCATCATTTTTATACTCTTTAAGAAAAAGTACAAATAAAAAGGTTTCATGACATGTGGTTACATGCAGTTTCAAATTAAGCGTGGAATGACCCATTGATGAAAAAGTGGAGCAGTCAAAGCAGGTTTGGAATCTAAAATCTGTGCAGCAGCCATGATAGTACAATGACTTGAGAGTATCGGAAGCAAAAAGCAATTTATTGACCATGACAGACTATGATGAAATTCCAAAGTTACATTTGAAAACATAAAGGAACACAGTGGACCCACAAGATAGATGACAAGGTTATAGGCATTTCAACCAATCAGGACCAACAGGACAAGTAAAAGGGTTGCCTGTGAAAGGCGGAGCTCCGTAAATAGCAGAGCTTGGTTGCGGAGGTTGGATGACGTAAGCGGAGTTGTTAGAACCGATATTAAAATTGTTGCATAAACATGCAGCAACTGACAGCACCTCGCATGTTTAAAAAAATGTTGTAGGCTGCACCTAGCAGAAGATGTTTGATAAAAAATTGCGTAACTCTATAAGTTCTTGCTCAATTTGCTTGAAATTTTCAGCCCCAAAATTTTCATGATGCTGGTAGGTATCACTATCAATATTTTGAATTTTATGCAAAAGACCTAGTACAAAAAAGTTACCATTCCAGGTATGAATATATTAATATCCTGGTCTGGTGTACAAGCAATGGCATGCAAGTGGTACAACTGGTGTAGAAGGTCAAGTCAGGTGATAACTTCTTGCTTTATATAGGATTTGTTTCACATTTTAAAGTAATAGACTACTTGGCTTTTTAACCCTTTTGATGGTGTAGGGTAATTTTTGTCCCAAGCATAAGCTGTACCTTCGGTTGCGCCAATTCTGTAGCCATATCAAGTCAGGATGGGACAAATCAATATTACTGGTGTAGGATGTGTTGAGTTTTATCTGTATTCATCCCTTTGAGCATGTCACACTTGACTGAGCACTGTAAAAGGCTTTTGAGAGAAAATGATTTTATGTTTTTGCATGGAAAAAGTAACAAAACTTTCTTGTTGACGCTGCGTAATTGCTTCTAGTTGTAGTTCCTATTGAAAGCTAGAAAGCTGCATTTTTTGTGTTTTATGATGTTTACATTGTGTTTTTCGTTCGTTTATTTTTATATTGGGACATATATGTTCCTACGGTCTTTGATGCTGGGCCATTTTTGTCCCAACAGTATTGTACATGCAAGATTTTCGAAACATGGCTAGTATAATATTTTCACTTGATGACACAGTAAAAGATATATTTCTTTCGGTGAGGTCTGTAAAACGTGGAATGAAACCTGTAAAACATGGAATGAAGGCTGTAAAATGTGGAATGAGACCACAAACAAAATATGATGCAAAAACGGGCTATGTGTATGACATAAACTTTACCTGAAAAGGAGAAGATTCGTGCCTAGAAGTGAAGTTAGGGTGAAAGAATGGTCACAAAGCTGTCCCAATCAATCAGAAATAATCATCACTCACTCTGTTTTGGTATTTGATTGACTTTTTACATCCACAAAATTGATATTGACAATGCCATTTCCTGCAAATGCGTCTTATAAATCCACCATGCATTCAGTACACTGAACGTTTAGTTGAATGTCTAATTGATCATAGATATGCCATTTTACCATGAAGAAGTAGACAAGTTAGAAAGCATTGTAGTGTTCCAAAACAACTACAATGTGTGGATGAACACATGGCATGATGCTAGTGAAAGGAAGACTAAGAAGGCAGTATGTGCTATGTGCAGAAAAAAGAACAAAACAACTTCATGTGCCAAAAGTGCAACCTGCCTAATGTGTATGTTTAGTTTCACACCATATCACATCTAAGAAGATGAAATAAGGCAACATTTGTCAAAACAAAATGTTATTTATTGGAAAACGTGTTTTTTGACATTGCCTGTGTTTGTATGTCTTAATACTGTTGGGATATATTTAACCTAGGATACATTACTCTAGGGCAGCGTTTCTTAACCTTTTTCTACCTCAACACCCCTTTTGATCACGCCTAAGCAGTCCAGCACCCCCTACCATTGGCTAACACCTGGTTACTATAATGATAAAAGAAAGACAAACTTAATCTTTTTACCTTTTACTGCCACATATGTGACCTTCCCAGCACCCTGTGAAATTGACTTCAGCATCCCAGGTTAAAAAATCTTACTCTAGGGACAAAAATGTCCAGTTTCTGGTTCATACATTTTGTAAAGAAATAACAAAATTTTAAATACCTTGTTCATTTGTTCACAAAACAATGCTCTCATGCCAGCAACCAAGTTTTAAATTGATTTGTTTAACATCATTAGCGAAAGGGTTAAGATACATAGGGTGATTGCTATATAATATGAACAGTCTATAAGATATGTAGGGTTGGTGATGTAAAATGTGCACTATGTGTAAGATAAATTTATGTGTAAAATAATCAGTGACTATGGGTTATAGTTCATGAATGTATATATATATTCAAGATGTTCAACTGTAAGATATGCAATTGTGTAAATGTGTCTTGATTTGTTTTATGTCAGATGAAGTTTTGTCATGTGCAACTCAAAGCCATCTGTATAAAAAGAAGACAATGCCCTGCACTAAAATAGAAATAATAATTAATTGATGCCTATCTGGTAGGCAAAATCTGATAGAATTGTAGTGCTTGATTCCTGTCTGTCAAAGAATTCCTTTCGATAGACTGCACATTTTGATTCATTTTATGCAGTTTACTACCTTTGGTCATTTGTTATTCTAAACTTTCAGACTCTTTTGCTTGTCCTTGGCACTTTCAATTTTTTTTTTCAGTAAAAAAGCATCTTTGATACCAAAGAAGTTCTTCAGGTCTTAGAATGAGTGCATACCAGAGGCATGGATTGTTTTTGATGAATGTAATAAACTGTATTTGTTTGCAGTTAATGTTTTTCAGAGAGGTGAAGCACTTCAAAGTGTCATTTATTGTACACATTGTTACAGGTTGCCTTTTGAACATTTTGACGTCCGGGTTAATTCAAGCGGTTCGCAAAAAAACAGCTAAATCACACGTGGCTTTGTATGGCAATTTCTCTGCTCTTGTACGAGTTACAGACCTGGTCGAAGTATCAAAAGGCGCGGCAAGTCTTGTAGTTTGCACTCGAAAAAAATAAATTGTGGTTGGGGGGTGCGGGTTTTTTATGAGTGACGTCAAAAGTGGAAGACTTTTGGCCACCATGGCCAACTTCACCTGGCCCTGGGCACCAACCGTTAGATGGTAGTCTTTTGCTGAAGTTTTTGTTGGAAATTAGGCTACAGTCCAAGTCTTTTGATACTTTGGATGACCTGCTGGGGTTTTGGGTTCAAAAGTTATGATCGAAGTTAGTAAAAATTTTTGACTAATTAGTTAATTAGATAATTAATCAATATGTTTATTTAAGATCATAACTTTTGAACCAGAAACACTAGAAAGTCGATCAAAGGCTCAAAAGACTCAGACTTGAGCCTAGTTTTCAATGAAAATTTCAGCGAAATACTTTGGCCTAGCGGTTGGGCTTTAGGCCAGGTAACATGAGCCAAAATGGCCCAAAAACTTCTTCACTTATGGTGTCACTCACAAAAAATCCACAACTCCCAACCAAAAAATTTTTTTCGAGTGCAATCTAGAAGACTGTCTGATCCGTTTGAGCCCTTGAACAGCTCTGTAGCCCAATCGGCGGAGGAGCTAGGGCGTACTGACAACTGTTGGTTTTAGGCTGATTTCAAAGTACGTATATATCGTACCCGCCTCGCAAAGTGTTAAGGTCATTTTCTTCTTGGAATGGCAGAACTGATAATCTAGGAGTGAAATTGGTGGTATTCTGCACTAAGAATGATCCTGTTTTTTTCAGCCATTTTTCAGTCTGAGTCATTTCGGTCAGAATGTCTGAAAATATAGGCTAATGAACACTGTTACAACGAGTTTTAATACAACTGTGAGACGAATGAATGAAATGTCTCAGTGACCAAAATGTCTCAGCAAAAAAATGACTGAAATCTCTCAGTGAAAAAAACCCAGGAATGATCTAAACCAGCAATGTCCAACCAGGAGCCTAGTTAAAGGTTTTGAACAGTCCAGTTTAGTAATAACTTGTTTCTGGTTTTCTAATTTCTACCTTTATTCCATTGGTCCTCAGCTTGCATATGACATCACATTTACAGTGTTTAAAAGTGCTAAACAGTCATTAGCCTAGTTTCCAATAAAAACTTCAGTGAAATAGTACCATCTAACGGTTCGTGCCCAGGGCCAGGTAAAGTGGGCCAAGGCGGCATAAAAGTCCTCCACTTATGACATCACTCAGCAACCCCCAACCAAAAAATTTTTTTTCGAGTGCAGACTAGAAGACTTGCCACGTCTTTTAACACTTTGACCAGGTCTGCAACCCATACCAGAGCGGAGAAATTCCCACGCAAAGTCACGTGCGTTTTGGTGTTTATTTCTCGGAAATCCCCAAAAGCAGCCGGATACCAAAGTGTTAACATGTTCGCTGCCGGTGTACGAATATATCGTACCTAAAAATCCCATTTGAGACACAGATTTTGTGCCACTTTACAACTCCCTTGCTCGCCAGTCCATTGTGCTAGAGCAGTGGTCCCCAACCTTTTTAAGAAGCAACCCCATTTTAAACGAAAATGTAATCAGCGTTTACACGCGACCCCATTTTGTTTTCTGGTAATGGAGAAAAATATTACAAGTAATGCTGAAAATAAATAACATGAGTAGTAAGTGCGGTATGCCCAA
>Ga0210059_1007612_pt1 | contig 17181 bp, 10 predicted proteins | sample Ectturendosymbi2_FD_188042 | JGI IMG/M metagenome (GOLD analysis project Ga0210059, IMG submission 188042) | Ecteinascidia turbinata endosymbiont from Florida, USA - Sample 2 (SPAdes) (version 2) | ecosystem: Host-associated > Tunicates > Ascidians > Unclassified | place: Key West, Florida...
CTCTATCATGCTGCAATAGTTGATAAAAATCATGGGCGTCGGAAGGGGGGGAGGACTTGGCCCTCCCTGGATTTTGAAATTATGAGCAAAAAAATGCTGTTTTTTCAATTTCGAGGGGTAAAAAGCAAATTTCATCACTTTTAGCCCCCCTTGGAAAAAATTTTGGGTAATTCTCCTACTGCCCTCCCCCCCTGGAAAAAATCCATCCGACGCCCATGATAACAATTATTACAGAGCATTCTTGCGTACCGACTGCGATGACATTTTATTCAACTTTGCAAGGTGTACGCGCCAAAACCAGCATCTACTTGATCATGGTCTGCTGTGCGGAGACCATTTAGCAATCGCTTTATGTTAGTGAAGCCGCTCATAAGGAACGACCCTTGTACCGCCTGTACGTTTTTTCTTAGTGGGGTATCCAGCTCGATTGGTAATGCGTCCCAACGTATTTCATTTCACAGAATCCTGAACCATATTCATGCAGTCGCAAACTGCAAAATCAGGAAGGAACGCCACGGCTGGTTATTTGCTAGTTTCTGACAGCAGTTCGTCGCGTGTGAATAAACTTGCTGATTTGAATCATCACGGCGTAGACGCGAATTATTTTGATCTGCGCCTAATAGCAAAATCGCTGTTTTCTTGAACATAATCGCTCACGTGCCAGTTGTTAAACAATGGCGTGTAACCTTGAGAACACGCGCCTTGTGTTGAGAACATCTGCTCTAGTCATTTGCACTAGAAAAGTGATTGTAATACGGGACCAAGCTGACCATTCCATGTATTTTGCATCTTTCATGTTGAACGACTGTTCTCTTGAGAAAGATGACAGTCCAGTGAAGCTGAAGACGCTATGACTTCCAGTCAACTTGCACATCACTCTTTTGTATAACTCTAAAACTAGGCCAACACACACGCGACAGGGAAAAAAACAGATGAATATAATATTCAAACGCGATACCTTTGCAGTATCTTCAGTCTCATTTGGACGGACAACATCAGGAATGAAAAAAAGACTTACAGAGTAGTTACTGTACCTTTCTAGCAATCTCAGAAAAGGCACGTGTGCTGGTTCGGTCACGTCCACCAGCTATTTGAGTCTCGGATCCTCAGTTTCATTTCTCCATGGTGAAATCATTCCAGGTTACCTAAGTGTTGGAGGTCCCTCTTCCGGCTGTAGGCAAAGATCGGCGACAACTGAAAAGTCCTACCTTCGACTGGTAAAGATGTGCTGAGGATCGCTCTGTCTGACGTAATTTGCTGAGCAGAAATTTATGAATTTGGTCCTTACAAATGGCCTTCTCTTATAGAAAACATCCTCTTTCTTTGAGCTTCGTTCTCTCCCGAAAAGAAAAACGTTTTACGATGAACAACGGTCTTCTCTCGTAGAGTTTCTGTCACTCACAATCACAGAAGCCATAACTTGGGGCACCTTGAAAAATCGGCACATCCCTCGTGATTGGATTTGGCAAACGTATGCATCTATTTGCTGGATACAAAAAATTGTGGTTCACACCAGAAAAGCAGTAAGCTGTTCAAAATAACTACCATCCCCGTTTGTTCAGTTTGAGTGTGAACATCAGATTTTGCAATCGAGCTTGTTATTAAAAAGGGCCACTGGCTACAACTATGAGAGCAAAAATTACAATGCGACTTTTAATGTCAAGGAAAAACAAGGGACGAAACCAAGCGTTACTTTTTTATGATAACCTTTAAAAACGGAACGATTAATCTTTGTAGACACTGTCTCTGGAGCAAGAAGCACTGACAGATGGATTTCGCACCACCATTCGCGCACTGGTTTCGACTAAAAGCAGTTTATGATGGCATGAATGCTGCGCTGTGTGTTTTCTATCTTTTTTGTAAATTTCGCTGACAAATTTGTAAAATTAACCTCCCGACCCAAATCTATCTTCTTACTGTTCGTTTTTTCGGTCTAACAAAACCTGTGTATCGGCACTGACATAAAAAATGCTTACGTAATGTCACTTCTAAATAACTTAGCATCTGATGTTACTGAGCAATGTGTGGTCAATTGAGTGACTCATTCCCAGGGCTGCTCGCTGTCAGCCGCTATGTAATTGGCGTTAGTTGTTTTTAGGTTTTGATGATAGTAGCTTTATGGGCATAGTGTGTGCTTGTTACTTTAGTCTGTGTACTTCCTCTAAGACTTGCTTTGGTTTACCTACTTCATCATTTCATTTCTAAGCTTTTGCTTGCAATTTGCTGGACTGAGGATGCATCGCGGAAGCGATATTGATTTCCTAGTAAAACACATAGCAATCAGGTTTGGCTGTCACTCCTTTGGTGTCTTGATGCCGTTAGTGTATAACTGGAACTTGATGCTGTAAAATAGCTCAGTGTTTGCGTTGCTTGAGTCTCTAATTGCATTCGGTTTTTGTTTGCTGAAGTTTGTTTACAACAAACAACGTTCAGACATGTTCGGTGGTGCATGCCAGGCAATCAGATCGAACGAACTCTTATCAAAAAGCGTCTGCAGTTGCGTTTTGCTGCTTAGAACAGGTGCTTTGAAATAACGGTGCGCAAAATATGCAGTCTATGAAAATTCTGAAACCTATATAAGTTTTCATGTTTGACAGCACAGACACTACTGACCAAACCGTTCGTCAGTTTATCAGTGCTTTGAAAATACTGTTGACAAGGAATCTCGTTTGTTTTAGGTGGCGTTCGACACACTGAAGCACCAACTCACCAAAAGCTTGCAGTTTGCAGTTTGAATTATAAATTGAAACTCCATAGTAAATGAAAAGTGGTTTAGCATGAATCATGCGAGCTTCGTGGAGAAGTACAGATCAAAAAGTGTTCAGCAGTACAGGGGCGTAACGAGGTTAGATGGCGCCCGGGGCAAGAAGCAAGTGTGGTACCTCCATGGTCGAACCTGGGAGATCTTTCGGAAGCAAATGTACTGTATTGAAGGAAGTACTTGTGACATTGTTGGGAATTTTCGACACCCTCCACAGTCATTCGGCGCCCCTATAGTGATTCAACGCCCGGCGAATTGTTCCCTCCTTGCCCCCCTTCGTTACGCCCCTGCAACAGTATTATTGCCAAATTACGCCCAACTAAAGAAGCAAATCAGAGTTTCTTTGTTTTTGTTAAATTGGTAGTAACATGCAATGACATGAAGTATCGCACAGTCATCATGACAACAGCTCGTCACGCACTATTCGCAAGAAAGTAAAAGTAGCATCATATTGCCTGTGACAATAAGTAGAAAGCCGTTGTTATTGATATCTAATTCCTATGCAGCGATAAAGGTTTTGACTATCGCTGACACTGGCAATATACTTGGAAAGTGACTAAAAGCAGCTTTAAAAAATTGAAATTGCTGAAGAGAAGGTGAAAATGTGTGATTCTGTGAAGGGTCACAGCCGCAAAGAAAGTCACGAAACTTTGCCGAATTTTTGCAATCCACTTCAAAATTGAAGGAAGTCTGAATCGAAAGTATTTTCAATCCAGCATTTCTTTCTTGTGTTTGCTGCATCGGTTTGGCGTCACATGTTAGGTTGCTTCGGAGCAGTGTTCCTTCTAAGGTGCGCATCTGCGCAAATGCGCAGCACCATTCATTCGTTCATTTATTCGAGAACAAACACATTAACACAAAAAACTCGCAAATAAACAAGATAAGATAAACAAGCAAACTCATGAATAGCAATACAATCAAAATCATATTTGCATTTTCCCGCGGTACCTAATATAACCAGGTGGATTTCTAGTTAGGTCCCCCATTAGCCCAATGGTAAAATAGCGTTATATTAATCAGGTTTAAGGTTTGTACCATGAGAAAGATTTGTTATGATTATGAGGAATAATAAAGTTAGCGTATGATTGAGCAGGTCAATGTTGGTTTAGGATGTGTAACTTGCAATTCTTTTTGAAAATATGGAAAGGTTGTTCTTTAAAATTTTGATCCAAAGATCCCCAAATCTTAACTCCAGTGTAAGCAAGAGATCTTTGGCTAGTCGTCAATCTTTTTATAGGAACTATATATTCTTGAGATGTTTTGTGACTCGTATTGTATGAATGTACATTGTCCAACTTTGTGGATAAATTGTTAAAAACAGATGGTAAAACAGCCATGCTTGAATTGATGTATCAATTTTGCTATTTGTAACTTATAAATGTCAATAGGATTTAAACTTTTGAGCGGTACATGCAGTTTTTCAGCATTTGTTCTATATGAACTAAATGTAATCAATCTTATAGTTTTATTCTGTATTGTTTTTATTGTTTTAAGTGAGTATGTTGATGCTGATCCCCAACTACTTATTGCATACTGAAGGTGAGAGTAGACTAGACTATAATATACCGTTGTTAAGGAATTAATGGGAAGGTAATGTCTAAGTCTTGAAAGAGCTCCACAGGCGTTTGATATTTGTTTTATGACTTGGGCTATGTGCGAGTTCCAGGATAGCTTGTTATAAAATTTTACTCCGTAGTATTTAACATCTCAACTTTGGATATAATATGATTATTATCAAAACATTGAGGAGGAAAAGTAAAGCCCTAGATTTGAGCCTTGTGGAACACCACATGTTATACCAGCTTTTTGTGATTGAATATCCGCGATACTTACAAAATGTGTTCGATTGGCTAAGTAGTTTTCAAATAATTTCAATGGCAATCCTCTAATACCATATTGTTTTTCTAGCTTTTCTGAAAGTTTTTGATGGTTCACAGTATCAAATGCTTTGGAGAGATCTGAAAATATTGAACAAGTTACAAGACCCTGATCTAAATTATGGAGAGAAAGTTATATATTTCATTAATAGCTAATTCGGTAGATGTCCCTTCTCGAAATCCATACTGGCTTGGAGATAATAGCTCATTTGTCTCAATGAACGGTGAAGTCTCATTCTCGCGCACGTGCAACATTCCAAAACATTGGAAAAGCACGGAAACAAGAAGCTATTTGAATTTACTCTGTACTTCGCTCGTATCTTGATAAGTTTTTATACTTATGCTAATAATTCAAAAGTTTGTAGTTCATTTCGAACTCTGTTAGCTCAGCCTTCAAGTCACTATGCTCACTAAAACAAACGATTGCTAGGTATAAAATCGTCTTAGAGGGAACATTGCATAGGCTCAATCCAATGGTTTTGTAACAGCAAGGCCGCACCTTGAACCTGATAAGCACGTTGCAATGTAAACTCCAAAGGGGGCTAGACAAACAAATTTAGGTACTCGTATTTGGTACCAAGCACTACTCACTTCAACGGGCCGAAATCTCGCTCATGCGCACATTTTACGAGTTTGAAAGATCAGGCTATACTTGCGAAACAACCGTTTTTAAAGCTTTGTTCCGTGGCCTGAACCTTAAGGTGCAGTGAGCATGCATTTGATATGCAATAAGCGTGCATATACAGTGACGTTCAGAAAGCATAAATATGCTTTGTAGTGGCGTTTTTCTCACATCATACTGTAATTAGGCCAACATTTTAGAGTTTGGGACTATTTAGATTTTCCGTGGAAACACGATGGTATAGCGTGCATTTCATCAATCGTGTTTTGCGTGTATCATGACGGGTAACTGCGAATCTTCATCATCGATCAGGCGTATTTTGCTAGTTCACCAATGGGCAAATAAATTTGACGCTTGTTGTCCGACTTTTTTTGGTCACAGTAGATTCCCCGAAGTTGATTGTGGAAATAACAGTCGTTAATTACATCCTGATGCAGGAAGCTTGTGGCGGATCGTACGCGTTAAGTGACTTACAAGCAAATCCATCATATGCTGGGTTACTGGCACTTTTACATTAACATTTTGCTTTGCTTCATAAGAGAAATTTACGCGCTATCGACCAATGCGGTTAAACACTGCTAAGTGCTAAACTCCACATGGAAACCAAGTCGAGGTTTGGAATGCGCGTAATGTAAAATGGGTGGTGGCAGTGAAATAGCGACATCCTTCTCTCGTGTCCCCCTGCCTGAAGTTTAAGAAGCTGATTTTTTGCAGCCAAGTGCATACTCCGACTTTAATTGCACTTTTTATTTTTATCATAAGCTTGACTCCGCAGAATGCGTTAAGAAATTAAAGTGGTGACTTTTTTAACACAGGCAGTGAGTGAAAAAGTGTCAAGTTTCGAGATATATCATAACGAAAACTTCGTTTAATTACAGCGCCTAATGCGTGGGCGCTTTACTTAAAACAAACAACTTTAAGAAACAGATGAGGTGTAACAGCATTTCGTAAATACACGTTCGTCATTGCAAAAAAGCACGATGTTTACTGTATGCAGTGTCATTGTGTTTCGATTTAAAAAAAAACAACTTGTATCCAGTTATGAATAAAACTGTGCCTAGTGTATAGAAGCAGCATCGCTGCACCCTATCTGTGGGCACTTAAGACTGACCACAATTGTGTTTCCTAAACTCACAAGCAACATCTGCTTTACGCGTTGCAAAGCTCATTGCTTATGCTTTGCCGTCTTTCTAGATATTTTTCGATTTTCTACAGCGTTTCTAGAATCACTGCTGGTTGGCTTGATATTACATTTTGTAATGCAAATAAAAATGCCTTTGAAGGTTGCACAACCGGAAAATTACCCGAACTATGACGTGGAAAGTATAACTTCGAAACGGTAAGGCCGGTGAAGCATCACGATCGTTGCTCGCTAACCATTTCAACAAGACGTGTCATGCCAAGATTACCTGAATTTTTACTACAATTTTTGAATGTATTTAGATATAGCATTGGAGAAATATTAGCGACAATGCAGCCTGATGAGGACGATGAGGTCGTTCGCGATGGACCGCCTGTCGATTTTTCTTTCAAGGATCTCCGCAAGTTTTCAGGTATGTGGTGTTGACTCCTGTGATCAGTGGCATAACCGGTGGGAAACGCGAGGGTGCGCCACACTCCTTACTTTTTTTGAAGGTGTTACGGCGTTGCCTTATTTCTCCACATAACCAAAACACCGTTGTTCTTGTCATTTTCCAATATGAGCTCGACAAAAGAATAACTCCATGTCGACTGTAGCAAGTCGTATGTTTGGGCTGATTGAGTGCTTCCCCGCTTCTTTTTTGGCACCGCACCGCTGTATGGAATGAATGGTATTCTTGAACCAACCTTTGCCCATCAAGCAAAAGTGATGTCAGCACAAGTATTTGCTTGGGTGGGTCAAGCTTCAGCAACCACTTGTAAGCGTCTATCGCAAATGCTCTTTTAGTCGAGAGGCCTGCGCGATCGGACTCTCTCAATCGGTTTTTAATGAATCTGAAATATGCGCAGCCACGTTATGTTGTGAACCAATTTACAACATAACATGTTTCCGAAGCAATCACAACTGGTCGTTCAAACGCGGCTACCTTTGATGCAAGTCGTACCTGCAGTGGAACAGAGCAATGAAGATTATATCGCACGAAAGTTTTCCCTCACTGTAGACTATTTGCGTATTACTGAGACATGTCGAGACATATCTTTGACAAAGGTTTGCTGCAAGCTTTTGAAAAAGCTTGAGGTAAATCGTTGCGGCCCTCTTGAAAGCTCAATCGCGCGTGCTTTATAACGGCGAGTCACTAAAAATATGTACGTCCTCTGTGTATCCAGGTGCGTAGCCAGAAGTTTTGATAGGTGGGGCAAACAAAAACCAAGTCTCAACATTTATTTATGCAATACCCCTTGTTTTTAAAGCATCATCCATAAAATGTGCTTTTCCTGAAACTTCTTTTTCTGAATAATTCTGTTCAGATTTAAGCCGGCAAATAGAAAGTCTACTTTCATTGAATTGACAAGTTTTAAAAGTTTGTTTTTCGTAAATTTCCAAGTTTCTACTTTGAATGAAAGTCAACATTTGCTTGTAAAACTTTCTTGCGAGAGCATTTGTGAAAATCTCGATGCTTTCAATGCTCGTTCTGCAGTATGCGTTTTTTCAGCCAATATTGCAGTTGAGCAAGGAGTCATCGTGGCCGTCATTGTGATTGCGCTGTTTATATTCTTTTTATATTTACCCGCTTCCGATGTACACGAACACGCGTTCAGTCGAGGTGGTCTCCAAACGTTTTTGTCCGAGGGCGCTTAAGCTCTTGCACAACAGTTCGAGGGCCGGACATCTTACGTATGTCTCTAGATATGTTGCAGTCTACCAAATCAGCAAATTTTTCGTCAATATATTAGTTTTTCATTATTCACAAAATGTCTTTGCGGCTGGATGAAGAGCTTCGCGCGCCGGATGACATGGCGTCGGGTCGCAGTTTGGAGACCCCTGCTCTAAGACACCGACTCCCGAAATAGGTCTCCAAAACGTGCGCGCATATAAGATCTGGATCATGTTCAATTCTTGAGCGACTGGTTGACGTATGCAACTGGTAATGTAAACGCAAGAGTCCCTCAACGGGTTCGAAAAATATTTGGATTTTATGTCATTAAAGTCAGTATAAACGCTATGAAATGCGACTGCAGTAGCATTTTGTACGCTGCTTGCACTAAGCCTGCTTCTCGTAAACGATTACGTATTTACCTATCTAGCTTAAAAGAGTTAACAATAAAATTCACAATTATTGTAAAGAAAATTTTTTAATTGGGGAAAGTTTTACATGCCCCTAAACAAGCCCCCGGATGTTTGACCCACTCAGTACGCAGAGTGAAAACAGTTGTGTATTTGCGAAAACGAAGCCACGACCACGGCTCTGCAAAAAGTTAAGAAATAGGCCTACTTGTCGCCGTAGCTTAACACAACGCTTGGTTAATTGATCTACCCAGTGGTTCTCAATATGGATCAAAACCCAAAGAAGGGTGGAGAGGGGTCAAAAAATGGGTCGCGCAGAGGCGATCCAACCCGGAGTTACAGATTTTCAACGTTACCATTGCTTGTCTGCCTGTAGCGTAGATACTTGAGAAAAGAGTAGATTGCTGAGATTAAAAACCAACTTAGAAACTTGCTGCCAAAAATCATCCACACAATCAGTATTTTTATCATACGTTGTTTGAGGCTTGGGTCACGAAGTGTTCACAAAACTTAGATCTGCGTCGTGCTGAAAAAAGTTCGGGAACTAAGAGTTTGAAGCCTTTCTTTAGATCCATTGGTATTAAATAACAAAATCCAATCGACTAGGAAAAATTCAATTTAGTTTCATTTTGGTCACATGCGCTTTATCGAGAAAACAGATTGCAAGTTATCTAAATAAGTAGGCTAAATGGCCTCAACACTTACAAAATAAAAAGCATCTTTCTACTTTCGTTTCATTTTTCTGCTAACTCTTCGCGTTACAGCTGGATGCTTTCAAATTTACTGTAGGATCGGGTCGCAGGTAACATCAGATGAAAGTTGTAACACTTTCAGACTATGTACAGTTGGGACTCTGATTACTTGACAAAACTGTTGTTTTACACCCCGGCAAGGTAATGGGAGATTATTAATGAAACCGTTGAGGCTCCACATATTTGCGATTGAACTGTCATAGTAGGTCTACATGCCATCGCAACGAGATATCTAGAATAAATGCTGTTGCTGCTAAACAGTATCTGTGGTTTAATAGCGTTATAAGGAAGACTTTGAAACTGAATTACTTCTTAGCCAAGGCTTGAGCTTCAAAGCATATAAAATGTATATCACCGCCATATTCATTCATTTCGTTGCGAAACTGTACAAAAACAAGAATATACGACATTGATTTAAAGCTAGGGCTGATGCTGCAGTCAAGGGAAAAACATGCAGTATCTGCAGCATGCCAGAGTTATCAGAGAGGAATGTTTGCGATTGTCTTGAATGAAGTTTGCATTTCCATTTGGTGGGATACACCGAGCTGGTGCTCCAAAAACAGCAAAGAAAAGCGTTACTCCTTGTTTTACTTTCGGTTAGTGTAACAAGCGCGTATACATGGGCGCCGGAAGGACGGGCAGTTTGATATTTGACATTTTCCTAACAATTTTTTTGCTAAAATGGGTGTTTTCTTGGTTTCGAGTGGTTAAAATAAAATTTTGCCACGTTTGGTTTCCCCTGCAAAAATATTTTTGGCTACCCCTGGAAAATTTACTATTGGCCCCTCCCTGAAAAAAATCCTTCCGACGGCCGTGGGGGTATATGCAAGTTTGTATTTCATTATCATCAACTTTCACACGAAGCTTAGACCTCAGTTAAAGGTCAGCCATGGCATGAATTCTCCAGCATTTACATTATGCACAATGTTTGATTAATCACGGGCAGTTGGCAAACCATACTGTTTTGATCAGGTTCGACTGCATGTTGAAGTAGAATAGGTGTTGCACTTTCGTTGATTTGCACTGACGCATTTCTTTGGCTTACACATCAAAAGCTTCATTAACCTGAAAATTGTTAGTGCTGCTTTCGGAATTGGGGGGGGCAAATTGCCCCCCCTGGCTACGCGCCTGTGTGCATCGCGCTCTTTATGTCCGATGTGGTTTATTTGCCTGCTTTTATTACCCTTCGTGCATTCCTTCAACTTGCATGCACTATAGCACGGTATTTGAAACAGACTTAACAAGAATGACACACTTTGTCGGTTATGAGTGTGAAAAAGTCCCAATGTTTGATTAAAGCTAGTTCGAACCAGGGGTGGATCCAGCCTGTAAGTTTAGGGGGGAGATTTCAGTAAAATTGGGTAGTCAAGTTTCATTACGGGTTCACTGCTGAACGAGAGATGAAGTATACTTCACAACGTTGCTGTGACAAAGCAATTGACGGCAAAATGGCCGTATATCGTGAATGCTGTTTTCCAAATTGTGCAAAATCATGGTGAATAAAGTTACTTTCGTAGGTTTTACGGGGGCGATCGCCCCAATTGCCCCCCCCTGGATCTGCCCCTGGTTCGAACCGGCGTTATAGTCGTTTATGCTGCAATGACGTTTTCGTCTCCCTTCTGTCATGCTTCTGATCTCCTGACGTTTGCGCGATAAACAAACCTTATCGTGCTGCGCATTTCATGCAGTTCATCAAAGTACAGTATATGCCATCGGATGTTGCGAACTCTTCAATCGGTATGAGCTGTCATGAGCTTTCACCGAACTATTGTGTGTCTCTTGAGTATCTCGTTTTTCTCCAGGAGTGGTGGTTTCTTCTTTGTTTTCTGTTTGTTTTTCTTGAGAATCCTGGATTTGCTTTAAATGCCAAGGATTTTTCTTTGAGTGCCTGAACTGTTTTTATTTTAGTATCTGTGGGCTGCTGAAAGTCTCGTCGCTTTTGCTTTGCACATTCAGCTGCAGCGATATCGCTGGTTAATTTTGCATGTTTCGTTCACCGTGTTGCATCACTGCAGCGTGTTTTATTTCCGGTATTGCACTTGCAGCACTGTGGACCAGCACAATGAGATAAGCTCGGCATTTGCATGCGGCGCAAGTTGCTATTTCGCTGTCGCGCGCAGCGTGTAATTGGTGGAACATCAGATAGGGTATTGCTAGGCAAGTTCACTGCACTTTCGCGTTGTTTATCTCCCGCTGACATTTGGGCGGGCCAGTGTTGATTTAGTGCACCCTGTATAGAGTGAGAGCTTTCTTTCCGTTGCATTTTCGCGACCTTTCCGCTTGGCTAGGACAGACTGACTGCAAAATCTTTCATGCAATTTTTCAGCGACATTAACCCTCTTTTCAGAGTTTTGCTAATTCTTTACGGGGTTATTGCCGTCATTCTCACATGCCGTCTTAGCAAGTTGGTTCTTTTTAACGTAGAAAACTACTGCCTTCGCCTTCGTGGGCCATATTTAGCGCAAGCAAGCCACTTCGGGCACCAGCGATTTTGCGTTCGTTGGCCACTTTTGGCCAGCGCCCTTCTTATTTCTCGATTTCGCGGCTTGTTTCCTATGAGACGAATAAAACAAAAGACGAAAATTTTGGGTTGAAAAGTACAGTAGGCTACCTGCAGATTAATTTTACTATTTTGTCACACTAAAACTTGCATTTAGTTTAAAAAAACAAGCTAACCGCAGACTTGAAGGTTTTTCCCTTACACACTGTGCTGTATTTATAAACAAATAGGGATTCGCGAATGACAATCCAAAAAACTTTGCTGAATATCGAATCGCAATCTGCGAAACAATGTCAAACGATTAAGAGTAAAACAACTATTATTAGCCTTCTGTTGTTTTCAGACTTACCAAAGGCTACACCAAGAGACAGTGCACACCCCTATGTAGCCATTAAAGTAGGACCTCCAGCAAGTACACCTGCCACAAGTGTGACTCCATCTTCGGAAAAAAAGCAGACGACGTTTGAATCAGACACCCACAAAATGCATGTGAAATATTGCACGTAAGTTGTACTTACAGGTACTTCAAGCACCCATTCCTTCCAATATGACTGTTTATTAATCTTGTGGTAAACTACTGATTTGCAACTGTTCAATCAATAAAGTTGGGTATGCAGGAAGTGTAGATGCAGTTCTTTCAAAAATATTTCTTTGTAATTTTTTTTCAAAATTTTTTTTGCCTGCGCCGTCTCAGCTTCGATTCTCTGATGGCTGATTTTGGTGAAAAGAGAAGTTTGCTTTGATTTAATGTTTGTAAATTTATTGCACCTAAACACGTTTTTTCGTTACATGTGCGTTTCTTGTGCGTGTTTAAAATTTTTTGTGCATTTTTAGTCGTTTTGCTTTAAACTATTTTCACGCTATCTTCTGATATATTTCGGAACTTCATTCTTTTGTTTGCTTGAACTTTCCGGGATATACTCCAGTTTCAAATACGTTTTCTGATGTACAACTGAGCTTTACTGAACGTGTAATTCACCTCTTCTTTGACTGAGGACACAGGGAAAAATTTTTATTGTTCGTTTATTAAAGGAAAGCACTGCGATTGGGCAACAACACTATCACCAAATTCGACGGATTTGCAACTGCGCTGCAAGCGACACTGCTTGCTCCAGAAACGCTGGAATGGATAGACCTTTCGTTTAACGACCTGAGTGATATAAGTCAGGTGGTGTTTTAACTACTTTTCAGTCGTTTTAACCCAGCTCCTGCGGGTTTTTGATATAAATCTAAACCTAATGCCATTTTTGAGCAACGAAACGTTGGCAGACTGTAACCCACCGCTGCCTCTTGCCGCAAAGATGTCAAACGAATGCGAATCGATAATGAAAAAATAAATAAATAAAAATAAAATGAATCAAAAAACAGCGTTAAAACGCTGTGTTACGGTTTGCATGAAGGGTTTTTGCCGGATGCTCACAGGAAATACTTATGAAATGTTCTGTCACCCGCAGAACTTATCGATAGCCAGTCTCAGTATGGGTGGGTGGTGGTGGCGTTGTCTCAGTCAGCGACACCGCAAATATTTCGATACCTTTCGATCGAGGTATGCTTCATCTCAACCGGTTGTTGCATAAGTACGGAGAGATTTAACGGCCATGTTGGACATGCACATTTCAAAAACTAGCACACCCGGTTAAAATTGAGTTGCAAAAAGCTAGAATGCAATTTGTTGGTTTTTGAAAATTATTTCAATGATGTCAGTGGTCCTGTTGGGAAAATCGCACATTAAAAACAACTCTTTGTTTATTTGGAAGACTTTTCGACACGACGGTACGCTCTCCAAGTTATTGGTGCCGCGCTGGCTTATTTGAGCGTTGGTCATCGCTGATGCAGTAACGAGCCCATTTGAGATTACCGTGGCCAAAATCAGTTTGAAACTTGTGAATCTGCGGTCAGTGTTTTCACAAAGTATTTGTTTTGGTGGCCAGGCACTGACAGAGTACAAGAATTTGAAAGTTCTGTATTTTCACGCCAATGTGATTGAGGATATTCGTCAAGTGGACAAGCTCGCCACTTTGCCACAACTGAGAACGCTTACTATGCACGGGAACTTAATCGAAGAAGGGAAAGGCTACAGGTGAGATTAATCTGCGCCCGATAAAAGTAGTTGCCGCAGTTCCTTATATCTATAGCCGCTAAATGTCAAAAACAGAAACTGCAATAGATGAACAGCTTTATCTATTGTAGTTCATCTTATTTTAAAAACCAAATAATGTTATTAGAAACAGACTGAATACTCGGTAGTTTCTAGTATACCCAACGTCTTGGAAAACTTGCCCGTATTGGCGGTGTGCAAGAAAAACAGAGTTGCTATGCCCTGATACTGATGGGTCCAAGCTTCCACACGGAATGTTGAAATGAAACGGACATCCTTTGCTGGCAGACCCAGTGATGTAATTAAAAAAAATGCCGTTCTCTTAAAGTGTTTTAAAGGCGACACTTAAAAGCACTAGTGTTTCTGTATGCTTTCGAGGAATCAGTCGCCTGCCATCTGCTTTCGTCTTTTTGCGATGATTCAACTTGCACAAATAGATTCTAATTGAATAAGGACTGAGGATGCGTAATTTTACGTGAAATCGATTTCCTATTAAAAATTTGCTGATCGATTCCTTGCTTACACCCATCGTGGGAAGTACATACGTGTTTTAAAGGGTAAAATTGTTCACCTAATGCTTAATGGCACTTATATTGTTGCTAAAATCGTATTTTAGTGAAAATCTACAGAAACGTTTTCCAACTGTCTTGATAGCAGCAAAATATTTTTGTTTATATCTCCTGTCCCCATTGTAGTTTTTTGTACTGCCTCACTGGGCATGTCTGGTTTCTCAGGTTGATTCCATGTATCGGCAACGCAATAAGATAATGCTGCTCCAGTCTTTGACCACAAGGGGTATTGTAGAACAGTGAAAAGCCACTACGTCAGCTCAACGCATGAAGTGTGACAGCATTGCGCAACTACTCAAGAGGGCTAAATTTCCAGGCTTGGTAATTACAACAAACAACACATTACCGAATGAATACTACAAAAAAATTCAGCATCTAGTATGCTGCTGTGGTAACCAAAATATGTAGCAGATTCGCAGCGCGATCCTGTAGCGATTTCAAGTAATAAATTAAGCTTGACATCAGTAAACGTAAAGTTTGTGACTTTATTTGTGGTAGATAAAAACCAAGTTCGACTTTCCGTGCTCAAATCCTTGTTTATTTGTCCTCCTGGTGGCTTGCATTAATCAGTTTATGCAGATAATTCCTTGTTGCAACCCTCAACCAGGCTGATCACGATCAGCTTCTTGCTTGTATTTCAGCGACACCTAGCGCATGGATGTGTAGTGTTTAAGAAAAAAGTACGTGCTGTCTTCCTGAAGTCCGACAATAAATAACGTCACGCTATTTTCATAAAAACGTTATCCCGTCACACTTGTTTCATTATGCTTCACGCGCTAATGAACCCCCCACGTGTATAGCCTCAGAATTTGTCACTCCGTAAACATTTCGAAATGTCCTTTTCTGTCTGATTTTGCATTTTTTGAATTGTTTTAATTAATAACTATTATATGTTAATAACTTAATGACTATAATAATAACAACGTTTGTATGTTTTAGTTAATAACTTAGGAAACCACTACATGCATCACGTGGATGTAGAGCGCTTCATTTTAGTTCAATCAGTTATCTGTCTCAATTCCAAATATGCAGATTCAGCAAAACACACAACATTGACATTTAACCTCTTCATCTCCAGCGGGACAGGCAAAGCATTGCAATCCAGACGCTGGAAATAAATGTTCTAAGCCAAAGCGATGAAAAAACAGTGTGAAACCACCGACACCACGATTTAAAGAAACGTAGGGTTTTGCAAGCAGATGTGCAACAGCTGGATTTACTCCTGTTTGTTTATAATCCGCCGCGACGTACAATTATATATATACGTGACGCAAAAATCAGAAACAAAAGTTTAAACGGGTAAAATAATAACGGTGCACTAAATGTTTATGTTAATGAGTGATATTAGTTGCGCTCAACTCAGAAAACGCACGTTATAAATACAATCGTGACTTTGCCAAGTTATTGGCAAGTGGATATCATATAATACTAATAATTATTATTGGGCCGGTTCACAATTAAAACCTGTCCAAAAGAAAACAATTTTTAGCAAAAGTCAGGTCATGTGTAATAAAGAGTTTCTCTGGAAACAACGAAAAACAAGTTGTGCCACGCGCTGAAACGGCGTGTAAGTTTCACAAGCCTAAACACATTTTCACACTGTAAAAATGAACATTTCAGCGAGGGCGTCAACTGTGGCATCACACGTTGCCTACGTTTTTGTCAAAAACCAAGTTCTGTCAGGTTCAGGTGGAAGCTGCTGACTTAAAGAAAACATTTATTGTTACTCTGAATATACTGAATATATGTTGATAACTTCTTAATAGGCCAGTCTTCATTTGCTGTAACTTCAACAGACTACAGCTGCAGGCTAATAAAACAATCGAAATCATTAACGTTTCAGCGTGGTGCGCTATTGCACGCAGCTTTGGATTAAGATAATCCGTAAATCGTTTTATTGTTATAACAAATCACCTAATGTGTTGTAAAAAAGTTCTTTTTAATTATTTCGCTGTAAATTTTCTCAATTAGGCTTATTTTGTTTGCTATAAATGTAATCTAAATTCGATGTAGTGTTTAGAAATCACATAAAAGCGTAAGATCAACAGACTCTGTCACGAGGATGCCTGCAAACTATGCAGTTTAACTGCCCTTGGGGCTGTTCACAAATGACGTCACGCTCCGAGGGAATGGTGACTTTTGAGTCCGCAAAAGTGTGACGTTATTTTTGAACGAGGTATGGATGTTTGTGACGAAATGTTACAAGAGGGAAGAGGTTTGATTTTTAGGCAAAAAGGCGTGACATCATTTGTGAACGGCCCTATAGACATATAAATGACTGCATTTCGTGGTAATAAACAAATTCGTGGTAATAAACAAATTTTTCAAAACAATTCTGAATATAATTTCGTGAGTACTAGCACTTTTAGACAGATTTAACATCGTTATTTTATTAAACATCCTTGAAAAATTTTTAAATGTCATGATGTCTTCTATTCCCCCTGTCAATAAACATCACAAAAACTGAAACTCCCCGTGAAAGTCTGACGAATGTTCAAGCAAAATAATCTGACGATTGCTCTTTCAGCAAAACAAGTACCTCAATAAAACGTGCAGGAGTGAGCCCTTTTTGATGAACAATATCTCTCCATCAAACGTCACCACATTCTTTCACAATAAATTCAGCGATATTGTCTGAAGACACGTAGAATTGCATCGCTCATTAACTACCAAAGTTCGAGAAGAGTTGATCTTATCCCGCGACCCAAAAGCTTTGTTATCGAGGGGAGTACGCAAGGAGGGAACTTTGATATCTTGACTTGCCAACCAGGTCCCACAGATGGTTCGCATCTGTAGA
>Ga0210059_1007613_pt1 | contig 17178 bp, 10 predicted proteins | sample Ectturendosymbi2_FD_188042 | JGI IMG/M metagenome (GOLD analysis project Ga0210059, IMG submission 188042) | Ecteinascidia turbinata endosymbiont from Florida, USA - Sample 2 (SPAdes) (version 2) | ecosystem: Host-associated > Tunicates > Ascidians > Unclassified | place: Key West, Florida...
TGCTTATTAAACTTTGCAAAAATGAAGGAAACTTGGACGTGAGAAATATGCTTTCCGACAGTAGGAAAAAGATCATAGATCAAAACAAAACTCGGCTGAGACATGTAATCAAGTTTGTCGAGTTTTGTGGTCGTCAGGAAAGAATATCAAAGAAACAAGATGGCAGGTTAGTTGGAAGGACCCCCAGTTTTCGTGGTGAGTACAGTCAATTGTTTTTCCACAAATTAAGTGCTTTTCTTGACTATTCTAATCACAAGCAATTTTTCCTTTACAAGGCTTTTGCTTCCATAACTTCAGCCCCCCCCTTAGAAAAATCCTGGCTGCGCCCCTGCATGTAGTACGCGTTTGGTTGTCTGAAATAAGCGCATGTGTGATATTGTTTTACTGTGGAATAAATGAAAAGCATACTGTGGATTCTGTTTGTTTATCGCATGCCCTTCATCTTCGGCACAAATTGTGTTCTTGCCTTTCAGGATGTGAGCAATTTAAGAAACAATGTAATCCACTTGCCCAAACGAAAAGTTTTGGAAAAGCACAGGATACTGTCGACCACTCTGATTACGGCTGGAAGGTTGGTGGAGTTTTTGTTTGCGTACGAATGACGTACAATCTAGCTGTCGGCCAACACACGAGATATTAGTTGCCGGTGTATTTGCCTTGTCAATGAAAACCACCAAGGTCACTGCTTATACGAAACATTTGTTCAAGTGGAGTTTGCCGTAGTTGAAGTGCTGTGGCTCGCAGAGCATTCTCTAAAGTCATCAATGCCCTACATGCAAAACCACGGCTGATCACACCCGGTGCTTCTTTTTCCATTCCAGCGTCAGAAGTGTCAGTTCATCTTGCGCCGATAGCAAACCAGTTTTTCTTTCGGGGAATCACGCGTGACAAAAGTTTTCTCTTTATAGTCACGGTCTAGACCCCATGCGCAATGTGCACAACGCACGTTTTGTTTGAATTAATGTGGCCATCGTGCATGCCCTCACATGTGACATCATCGCGTGTCGCCCGGAAAGGTAAAGATCGTTCAAAACTTGAATTACACAAGCGTTTGGTGATCAAGCTGGAATAGTGTGATGTCTACCGCTGCTTGGTGGACGAGTTAAACCTGGTCGTTGATGGTTTTTGAGCCTCGAAGTGGCTCAGTGTTACTGCAACAATAAACAACCAACATCACGCTCAGCTTGCACACACCGCACGTAACGTATCAATCACGTCATAATCACGTAACGGTGCTGCGTCAAGTTTTATTCTTGAACAATGATTAAGTAATCCAAGACAAGTGTATAGTACCTTGCCCTGTGCCTTTCTAGGTTGGCTTCAGCGAAGTTTCCTCAGAACCATTTCGATTTTGTCTTCGTGGACGAAGCTGGCCATGCGCTTGAACCTGAGCTGATTGTAGCTGTGGAGAACCTACTGGTGAGCGTTTATCATCTCAAACTCTTTACGAGGCTGTGGTACTTGCAAACGAATATTTGCTTGCACTCTGCAACCAAACGATGTGTTTTTATTGCTTGTGTGATTACGTAACAGATGACTGAAATTTGCAACACGTGCATAAAGACCGCATATTTTGCCGTGATGAAGGTGTTGCAAGTTTCCTGATGACCTGCTTTTTCCTTATAGTTTTCGAAGTGATTATTGTCATGCATAGCGCAATATAGCAAGGTCCCGTTTCGAACACAAGAAGCTCTATTGTGCAGTGCGTAGTAATTAGTCTCCACCAACGCGACTGAGTTGAATCTATTCGCAAATTCGTTTTAATAGGAAAAAATTTCACTTAACTCTACGCATCCTTAGTCGTAAAATTTGCAAGCAATTTTTACAGGTGAGTTATTGAAGGGCTATAGCAAGAGCAAGTAAAGCAAACAAATCCAAGACTAAAATAAAAAAACAAACACGCAACTTGCGGCAAGTGCAAATTAGAAAATGCGTAGAAAAAGCGAAAGAGAAAGCGAAAATGGTGATTATAAACAGATGGACTGTGGAAAATTACTTGACATCTACCCCTGCCGCAAAGATATACCTTCCGTGAATTCTGAAACAAAACATTAAATGTAAGCGACTACTTTCATTTGAACAACAAACTGCCAGAAGCAAAATGCATACGTAAGTGTGTTAGTTTTATATGTTGGAATGCTTTTCCTGTTCTGAATATATGGCTGCTGGCGCAGCAGTGCAAAAATATGCTTCCCACCTCAACCTAGATGAATGGACTGTAAACATTGCAATGCTCAATTGTTTCCTGACTGTGAATGCTTAACAAGTAGCAACAACCGCTCTGACAACGATCTACAATTTGCTTTACCAAAAGCACGTTTAAACTCAGGTGCTAAACTGCTAAAACATAGTGCAATAGAAATCTGGTCAAGAATCCCTTCAGAAATATAAAATAAAACGAGTTTGGCACTTTTTTGGAGGAGTACAAGAAATATGTATAACTTGGCTAATAGAAACATACTTTGTGTTCTTATTGATTGGTGCACATAAACCAAGTGCTTTGATTTAATTACTTAACGTTCTTACAATGGAAACTGTGTAATCATGAAGTATCTCCCTTAAATATTACATCGTTGGGTTTTTGTTGTGTTCACACAAATTGGTCGAATCAAACCAGTGTGCGAAGTAGTGTGATGCCTTGGTTCGTAGACAAACCAAGAGAATTTCCGTTCTCATGCATACATTGACAGCTAGTTATTTTCCGCAAAGCATGGTTGCGTGACTGGTTCTCAACCTGCTTAAATCTCGTGACACCATTGCGGTGCTGCAGCGATCTGCAGCTTTTGACGCATTTCCTCTCTAGCATTAATGAATATTTTTAAATGTGTGAAAACAGTAAATGCTCAATTTCACAACTTCAAACCATTTTCCTCCGGTGGCTTGGCATTGCCTGCAATACATTTTACATCAGTTCACCGTATAACCGCATTGCCCATATTACATTTTATACCCAGAGCAAAAGACTGTTACTAGCTATTGTGCACTGTTCCCTTTACACTATAAGCAGCTTCGCCCTTGGAAGGTCTGAAGCCTAGATGACCCTTGGTTCTTTCTCAGCCTCCCACTCCCTCATGCATTTTATAAATCGATGTACTTGGAAGTCATCGCAGTAGTAGCCTACATTGTAACAATCATGATGACGCCATTGATGCGTGTGTCTCAAAAGCTTGTGTTTCATCAAAGCAAATGTATTAGCGCCATCAAGCGTATACTACCGCCATGTATGCATCCTCGTCTTCTTTCATGTATTTGTGTTTTCCTACTTACCGCGATGCATGTTTAAAGCCTAGTGCCTTGCGTGGGGGAGTGAAGACGTTACACACACAATACATGTTACGTCGCGCAGAGCACTTGCAGCTGGGTTCGCACCTCGCGGAAAACCGTTGAAACGTGGTTTTGTTTTTCAATCCCAGTCCGCATAATTTGGGTGGTGAAGCCACAACAAAGCATGGCTGTAATGTACATGATCACCTTTGCATTTTAGCACAAAAGCGAAAATGCCGGTCACACATCCTGTGACAACTGAGTAGTTATTGCGCCGAAGTCGCATCAAGCGACTATTATTGCATCACAGTCGCATGAAACGAAGATGGAGGTGGCCGGCCGACGTCGGCTCCCTTAGAAGAAATTGGTTTTCACTGTCATTTGTTATTGCTATTGTAAAGAATGACACCTCAAACCTGTTGTCAAGGTTTTAATAAACTTAAATCTCGAACTAAGGTAACGAACGCAACGGAAGAAAAGACATGTTAACAGTGCTGCAGTAAATGCGAAAATGACCCAAACAAAATATAAACCGCTTGCATGTAACTCGAAAGCAATCAGCGAAAAACTAATCAGTGCAGTGTGTGCACAAGACGCATAATTTCAAACAGTAATTTTCATTACAGCTATCTTCTAAAGTTTTGTAATTTCTTTTCGTGGAATGAAGAGATACAAATTGTAGCGTCGAAAGCGAAATGTCGAAAACAATCAAAACTCTCAGATCGAAGAACATGTTGAATACCCCAACAGTGTACGCAGGAACATCACTTTTACTAAAATTTGGGGTTTGTAATGTGGCAATGCAGTGCTCACCTTGTTCACTCGAATGTCTTAATAGAGGACACCCCAAATGCACATGGGCCACAGAATCTTGAAATATCCAAACAAAAAACATGAAGCACTGGTTCCTTCACGAAGCAAAATGAATGCGTCGTCCCTTAATGGATGAGATTTCGTATAAAATTCGTTGGTAAATGCAAGGATTTGTGCACGATCGTTACTCGAACTTTCCCATTCAGTTTCGGTTCACACGTGAAACCAATAATATGGAGTATTTTCCGTATGAGACAAAGAGAAACATCTTCAGCATTCTCGTCTAGTTTACAAGCTAACTCGCACCTGTGGATGAACTTAAATTGGACAGACTCGCCCAAATTTGGTAACGTAATCAAAGAACACAAATATTGATCAACGCTCCGAAGTGTGCAAACATTTGTCCGCCAATCCCACGCAACGATTTAACTTTAAGCAACCATAAATTTTGGGAAGCATCCTCAGTCAAAAGAAACTTCTGCTTGAGTGTGTTCAATAGAGGATCTTCAACTGGATCTCAATGTGGATCTATTCTATTCCAATGGTATCATTTGCTACATAACGATCTTTATTACGATATATAGTACGAATGCCTTCAAAACCAACCTTTACTTTTCCGTGTTGCTGATGTGGTTTGTTGGCCGGTAACTAGGGACGGGCGCAGGTGGCGAAGACCCCTGCAAAAATTTTCGCCCCTCTGGAAAAATGTGTTGGACATAATCTAAAACTATTGTACATAGTTTAAAAAATCTGTGCACCCCTCAGAAAACTCTTCGCTCCCCCTGGTGTCCCAAGGTGTTTACAGGCCTTGTGGTTTGTTTGTTTGCTGAAGATGCCTATGACTGAGTTGAAATGTCGAATAAGTATGTTGTCAGTATTGTGGCTATACTGTTCACGATGATAATTGGTAGCAAATCCATGCGTTGTTTGCCAATTTAATTCTTTTTGCTTATCCCACAGAGTCCCAGAAGAAGACTTATCATTGCTGGTGACCACCATCAACTTGGACCGATCGTACATTCCCAGATGGCAAGAGATCACGGCCTAGGTGCGATTGCAACGAAAAAAAGTTTTACATTAGCCAGAGCGCTGAGCTGCGGTATCCCGTCCGAAACTTTTTCATATGTTCACATGAAAGTGTGTTGTTTCACTACCTTTTCTACAAACATTTCACCAAACTGCCTTTTATATCCTTAACACAACGCGATGCATTCCGGGTGAATGCGATGGAATGATTTTCATTCGTGATGGGTGTTACTGGTTTTCAGACAAGTCCTATTTGGAAAGATTGATGGGAGAAAAAATGTACGCAACTCGACCTAAGCGGAACAATTCGTATGACAGCAGGGTGATCACACAGTTGGTGAAGAACTACAGATCACACGAATGTAAATTTATCTTTTATTTCGATTTCATTCGGTCATTTGCTATTTACTGAGATTGGTTTTTATTTTCATATCGTGGTTAGTTTGGAAAGCATAATGATACAAACTACGGCCTAAGCAACGGGAGTTAAAGAAGTATCGTAGTAATTACAGTGATCCTTGCTGCCTTCATCGTGATGAGCAAATATGAACTGCAGTGAGCTTGCTCAAAGCTTTTTTGCAGCCTGTAGGGGGAAGGGCATTGTAAAAATAAACAAAATGAGGAAAACTGTGGCGCAGTGGCGCGAAGCATTTGCAATAACGTGACTCAGCGTGATAAGTGCCAGCAGGCACCGCATAGGGCATGCAGCCAGTAAATAACGTTGTCTGAAGCTTTTGTGTGTTTTGAAAGCAACATTGCTTTTGGTTCTGTAGAGCGTTGCGTTTTTGTAAAGCCTCTGAGTCGTTATATCGACTCCAAATAGGAGAATGTAGTGAAATACATTGGAGTGAATCGGAGGGCTCATCGGGTGTGGTACGTTGTTTTTGGCACCGTGGTTGCTGTTCGAAAGTTGATAAATGCAACCTCCAAAATTATCTTGGACAACCATTGCGAGACACCATTGACTGAACATTAATGAACCTCCGCGTGCACCAGTTCGCATAAACTGGTGATGTCATATGCGCGCTGCAGTAGAAAATTAATTGTTACTAATGTTTCGTTTCCCGTGCAGTGAAACGAAACTTGGCCATTTTGTGTGAAAACCTGTCTGCAAGTTTCCTGTAAGTCCAAGTAAAAAAAAATTTCTGCGGACGTAGTTATTGTTCATGAAAAATGCAGTCAAGAGCATCATGGTTAGGAAATAGCGAAGACATGTCATCTACGTATAGGGACATCAAGTTCGTGTTGCTGCCAAGGCCTTTTGCAATTAATGCAAATGTCTGCCATGAATTGCACTGACGTTGATATTATCACAGTGCCATTCACCTGTCGTCGAAAATAACTTAATTTTAAACCTTTTCGTTTTTTCACGCATTTTTAACCTACAGGAACATAGCTTCGTGCATCGTCCATGACGTCACACGCCACCACCACCGTCACGTGTCCCACTGAGTCACGTGATTGCAAATACTTCGCGCCACTACGTCACTACCCTCAGAGTTTTCTCCCTATTTCTTCATTTTTGCAACGTCATTCTCCTTACCGGCTACGACCTGCTCGGAGCAAGCTCACTGCAGTCGATACTTACCCATTATGATGGTGGCAACAGTGATTTCCAAAACGTCTGCGATGTGTCGTTGAGTACTTGGTTTTGCGTAGTAAGAATAGGTTGCAACTCTTCGTTTTTATTTTTGTACAATATGTGGTGGAGAACGTGCCGAAAAGTCCACTGAGAGTTGTTGCATAAAAGTTTCTTCGCATAACGAAAAGCACTTCCTTCTGAAACTGAGTGACTCTTTTTCAGTTTGTACCCCCAGAAGATTTTTCTTCTCTCTTTATTGAGATGCTAAAACCAAAACAGCACGGGTTTTGCGAGCTGACATGACACATCATTTTTGCCATTTTGGCTGTGTTGTACGCCACATCTCTTTTAAACCATTGCTAACTTCCCCAAACAGCCATCATAAAATTTCCAAGCGAGCTCTTCTACTTGGACACACTGAAGCCCTGTGGAGACAAAAAGATCACCAACTCCTTCATCCAGTGGGAACATCTACCAAACAAAAGCTTCCCGATTATTTTTCATGGAGTCAAAGGTCACGATCAACGGGAAAGCACCAGTCCATCTTATTTCAATGCCGAGGAGGTGTCAGTGGTAAGGAAGATGTCGTTGTGTACGAGAGTCACCACAACAACGGAGAAAATGCTGTTGGTAATCAACACAAAACCGTTTCACTGCTATAATGAAGTTCAGACTCAGAGACCAAGTACTGAGTAATCCAAGCAGCATTCCCCTTCCTACGACGTGCAAGTGTTTTTCAGTTGCTTTACGATGATTTGCGGCCGTCAAAGGTTTCATCTTCTTTGCTTATGAACTATAACAAAGGCTTCGAAAATGTATTGCAGAAATCGATGACAGCAACGTGTATCTAAAATTGACACTTATATATCAAGATGTCCACGTTCAGAAAACAAAAAGGACCTTGTGATTTAGAGATTACTAGTCAACCTTTCTACTAAAAATGCGTTTCATGATTGAGGTTGAACAAACCTATTTCAAGCTCTGTATTGCTTGCAAAATAAGGTCGTGTTTTGAATTCGTTTTTTTTTTTCACTACCGCACCCGCACCTTAATTCCTTTGCAAACGACGCCGGATGAATTCCAGTGTTGTTTGTCAGCGACATGTTTGTAGTTAAAGTTGAAAAATTTGTTTGTTGGGAAATACTGTCATTTTGTTTGCGCTACAAATAGTATATTGCCCTGCTGGTTTTGCACTTGGCGCAGAGCTGGATTTCAGGAGAAATCTGTAGTGACATAATGCCTGCTGTAGTGACGTAATGCTTTCTGCACCGATAAGGAATGTGCATTGATTACGCTTCTGGTATATTTCAGCGTTGACGCATGTCGTTTCTCGCAGTAAGGGACTTCACCGATTATGCAAATCCCCAAATAAACGGTATCACCAAACAAAGTCCTCTTTCTATGTAATTCCTATTTTTTCTTGGTGATCGCACAATATCTGTCAAATTTAACAACTCTGTGCTGTTTATAGACAAATGCACATAACAGCTATACAGCAGCTTTCGCTGATCGTTTTGCTAAGTAGCTCTTTCCGAGGGGTTGCCCTCATTAGAAAGATCAAGATTTGTTCGGGGGAAACATTCAGCCTTGTCGGGCTCATATTTTTGGTACTGGGCAACACTGCTGTACATAAAAAATTACGTTTTTTCTCAACTTGGACTAGGTCTACGACTATCTCACCAAGGTGCTTGAAGTTGGAAAATTCTCAGTCCGGCCTTCTGACGTTGGAATCATATCTCCATACAAGAAACAGGTGAAAAATGATGAAATGTTGTGCTTTTCGGTATCACATTTGTGCAGCGTTTAGGATAGTTTAGATTTTTTCTAAGGTGACAGCTTTAGCGCGTAGTTTTGAATACAGTACGTAGTTTATAAGAATGTGTTTTTAAACGTGTTTTGCATTTAACAGCTGGTACGTTGTGGTCATGTGAAATATCGTACTCACTGCGTTTACCCAAAACATTTGGTTTTCAGTTATTTAATGATTTCTGTAATATATCAACTAAATTGGTACTAAATTGTTTTTTTTTCTGGTGAAACATCTGGCTTCTTGAGCAACGTGCAAAAGATACCAAAATCAGATTCATTTTACTGAAGATTTTTCCTGATTCTCATACGACGAAAGGGTTTTGTTTTTGGCATTTTATTTTTCTTTTATTCAATGTTGTAAAAACGTTTTTGATTGAAAGACTCGGGTATTTTCAGGTAAGTGGTATGCGAACAAAGCAAAGTTAGATGTATTTCCCAAGCTCGCAAACATGGTGAAATAACACACTACTCAGGACTATATAGGGTTTCAAATCAACACTTATTTTTTTACTGTTAATTGTTGTAAGCGTTTGCTCTCGTGACAAAGGTTACATCTCTAGGGAAACTCATCGTAACCTTATCATCAATGTTGCCATTGTAGCTGTTTTGCTGCTAGGTCTAGCAGGTTTTTCTCACTGTTGGCTGGAAATGGTTCAATCTAGCAGTTAGCTGATGTTCTAGCAGGATTTTGAAAAACGTTTTGCAGGTAACGCATTCCTTACAAAAATTTTGTATAAACAGTTTTTCGTGATAATCCTGTAACTTTTCCTTCTTGTTCATCAAGAAATACTTATGCGTCATCTTCTTGATGACGCTTCGAAATGGGATCTAGCAGTTTTTCGTGACACGATTTAGCAGGTTAAGGTGGAAAACCACATGGCAACACTGCTTACCATTTATATTCGCGTCGCCTTTTTCACATCGAGAAAGCTCCGCGTTTAGTCGCACCGAAAAAAACACTTTAAAATATGTTTTTTTAATGCGCGCTCGCATCAATTTGCCTTCATGGTTTGTCTTCGAAAGGTTAAAAAAATTCGAAAAGCGCTGGACGTGAAGAATCTTCGAGGTAGAGACGATATCGCTGTAGGAAGCGTCGAGCAGTTCCAAGGCCAGGAGAGGAAGGTGATCATCATCAGCACTGTCCGCAGTGAATCGAATCCTCTCAGATCGATTTACGAGGCAAAGTTCCATCTCGGATTTTTGGACAATCCCAAGGTTTCTTTTGTTTTACTTGCATTTGTTGATTTTTTTAATTTTTGTTTATGTGTGAATGTCTAAACTCGGTATAAAAGGCTTGTCCAGCATAAACGTCAAGGAACAGGACCACAGGCCGTGGCTTGACATTGCTTGTCATATTTGACTACACCTGATGAGCACAAGCTTCTAGCTTGCTTTGTTCCTTCGGTACAAAACCTGTATACTTGTAATCGATTCAACGACAACGCAAAAACAGGTCTACTACAACATAAACCGTACGTTTTAACGTCTTTATGTTGCTTTGATTGTCAAGCTTCATGTTGTGGAAGCACTTGTCCTGCTTCTGGTAAATGTTTCTTCAGAGGCAAACCTGCTTCAGCAAAGTTAACTTTAATCATAACGTGCGTTCTTTGTCTTTCGTTTACTTTCCGGCTTCCTCCATCAGAGATTCAACGTCGCGATAACCCGGGCCCAGGCGTTGCTGGTTGTAGTGGGGAACCCAAGCGTTTTGTGCAAGGATCCTACCTGGAAGCAATTTCTGGATTATTGCAAGAAGAACGGCGGAACGAAGGGGACTTTCTACGAACAGTCCGATTTAACTGCTGGTAAGCATACGTGATACCTGAGCCGACCTTGACGTTTGAAAGTTGCTGTTACTTCAGCTTTTGTTACCTAATTGTTATTTTTGAATGTTACATGCGGAGAACATTTTTCGCATTAGATGGTGCAACGTAAAAACGAATAATTAAAATGAAATCAAACTTCGCAAAAACGTTCTCAATAGTTTGATTTAAATTAATATTTTAGCCTGGCTGTTTTTGTCAATTTCTACTCTTGGCAAATGAGTCCTCGAAATTATTGCAAATTATTGTTATAGCTGATGTTGATGTGTAAAACGTTTAAAAAGAATTTTTGAAAAACATCTGTTTTATTATTTGTTATCTTCATTTTTGCGCAGTTTTTTCATTGCAGTGCAATGAAGAATTTGTAGCGTTCAGTATTTATGCCGTACTTGAAGTTTTAATTTTATTTTGAAATTGATCGTTTAAAAAAATCTTAAACAAAGTTGCACAACTAGCATTTGCATTTTTAGATGCAAATTTCATGTTTCCGGTCGAACATGCAGATTCCAAAATTTTGGTTGCATCACAATCAACATGTTCAGGTATTGAAAAACATCGGTTAACCCCATTGTTATACCAAGCAACTTAGCGCAGAGGGTTTCACAAACTTTTGAGATAATCACAACGAAATGCCAGCGATTGACGTCCAAAGCCTCTGAGGCCGAATACAGTTCTTGACGTTGAAAAGAAAACTCAGACTCCCGTTTTATTTTCACAGCTGTGCCATGTCAATAGTGGCCACAATCATACAACAGTCGGTCGCTCCCTGTACTTGGAACTTGTCCTGACTGTGACAACCTTGGACATCTGTGTGCGACATGAAGTAAAGAAAAGTGCTGCAGCTTCCGAGTTCATTTCTGAGGCAATCGTGTTTTGCTGGAGAACAAATTCAGCAAATATCTTTGAATTGTGATTTCAACTAAAATCCCTGCTTATTTACGCCATTTTGAAGGACCACGTGTAGGTTTCATTGCCTTCTGTTTTGCAACGTTGCCATTAATGTTTTGTACGAATTCGTCTGAAAACTTAAAATCCCACGTCATTTTCTGGCGTTATCGAAAACGCGGTTCAGTTTTTGCGTAAAATGTCAGTTTTTGTTTATTGTAATGTCTTCAACAAAATAATTCTGAACATTGTGAATTGGGCAGAGCCTTTGTTCCATACGTAGACTTGGCAAACTGCCATTGTATTTTGTTATTGTGATGCAACAGTGTTGACTTTAGCTCTTTACGCTTTTGACTTCATCTGCTGGCAATATGCAGCACTTCATTTTGTTTTGTGAAAATCTATTATTCAACTCCGCTATCGCTTTCTTGCTGTTTAGACTTGTTGCATCAACTAAAGCTTGCCCGTTTTTCGTAATTACTTGCAAATATCACTGTCGTACTTTTGAGATAATTCATGAAAACGCAGCTTGTATTTTATGTTCGAGAAATCCGGTGTTAATTTCCGTTTCAATACCATTTACTATTGTTTGATTAGTTTGATTAATGGCAGCTCAGTTTCAAAATGTCAGAATACTCGTGTTTTTGGTCGACTTCTGTTTCCTGCACCTGTAGTCGTCCGCCTATTTACCCTATAATCCGCAATATGACTGATATCACTTGTTCAACGGGTTTGCAACTAATTGTGTCAGAATATCGACAAAGCTGCTACAGTAATTCCTGTGCAGCTTTGGTGTATATATTGTAAATTGTGTGGCGGTTGGCAGTCGTAGTAACAAATTTAGTTTGTAACATTTTAGGTGTTGACGTTATTTGCTTCATATTTTCGAGCAGGGTTGACGTACTTTCTGGGAATTTTAGTAATATTTCCATTGTTGCTAGGAAATATCTATGACAAGCCAACGCAGGAGAATACAGCGTTAATGAAATCTTTGGTAGGAAGCAGTGGCGGATTAAGGGGGTGCTGACTGGGCTACAGCCCCCAACATTTAGGGGTCCCCCAATCCCTAAGTCGGAAACGAAGTGTAATATGTGAACAATAAACAATACGCTGTGAAAGAAACCATCGCCAATTGGAACTAATATGTAGGTGCTATGTGCTCACTCACTGAAATTGCTTAGTTGACATAAAAGTAGTTGATTCTTTGGCGTATGATCTGGCCGACACTCACTAACAAGTTAGTACGCCAAGGTGTAAAAAATTAAGGTATTCCATCCGCTTGTCTTATTTTGCTTTCCGATGCGCATGCGATATCCACGTCATTTGAACATCGGTGCTGCACACAGCGCCGAAGGAAGTTGTGAACTTGTTAAATTGTGTCACGTCTCTCAACAATGGTGAAAGTAATTCGATTTTAGCTTAGGATAATAAATCATGGTGTTATAAAGAGGACTGCCAGAGCTGGTATATCCGTCACGTATATGTTCACGTGTACTTCATGTATTTTTGTGTTTTTTGTTACTGCGATGCATGTTTGAAGTCTAGCGCTTTGCGTGTGGGAGTGAAGACGTTACACAATGTCAACTGGCAGTTTAATACCAAATCTGCTACTGTTTACTTCCAAGATGCAAGTTTGGACATTTTGGTACATACCACATTTATGTGAATCGCCATTATTTGGTGCAATTCTTGATAACTGACTTAAAACAGAATAAACGCAATAACAAAAAAAAGTCAGCAGATATCGAGTTACTTTGAGAGCCGGCGTACGATATATTCGCACCTAGATTTCGGCCTAAAACCAGCAGTTTTTAGTTTCCTTACCAACGCAATCGCTCCTCCGCCGATTGTGCTAGAGAGCTATTCAAGGGATCAAACGGATCGGTCAGTCTTCTAGTGTTCTAGTCTGCTCTCGAAAAAACTTTTTTGGTTGGAGGTTGCGGATTTTTTGTGAGTGACGCCATAAGTGAAGTAGTTTTGGGGCCATTTTGGCTCTTGTTACCTTGCCTGGGGCCCAACCGCTAGGCCAAAGTATTTTGCTGAAGTTTTGATTGGAAATTAGGCTCGAGTCTGAGTCTTTTGTGCCTTTGATCGACTTTTTAGCGTTTCTGGTTCAAAAGTTAAGATCTACAATGAACAAATTGATTAATTAGTCAAATATTTTTGTTACTTTAGATAATAACTTTTGAACCTGAAACCCCAGCAGGTCATCCAAAGTATCAAAAGACTCGGACTGTAGCGTAATGTCTAATAAAAACCTCAGCGAAATACTACCATCTAACGGTTTGGGCCCAGGGCCAGGGTGACCTAAAAGACCTCCACTTATGACGTCAATCACAAAAAATCCGCCCCCCCGAAACAAAAAAATTCTTTTCGATTGCAAGCTACAAGACTTGCCGGGTCTTTTGAGTTTTTCACCGGGTCTGTAGCGCTTACTGGACCGGAGAAATTCCCGCGCAAAGCCATGTGCGTTTCTGTATTTTTTTCTCAAAAATCCCCGATTTCGGCCAGACGCAAATTTTTTAAAACGTTAACTGATAACAAAAATTAAACCGTATCAACACGGATGTAACGCGGTTGGATCGCGACCGGGACAAGAAGCAAGTTTTGCGCCCGCATGTTTGAACCTGGGGTCTTTCAGAAGCAAATATACTGTGTTGAAGTACTTGTGACATTGTTGAGCCTTTTCGGCGCCCCCATAGCGATTCGTCGCTAGGGGAATTGTGCCCCCATTGCCCCCCTCGTTGCGCCCCTGCATGTTAATCACGTGTTGGTTCTGTTCACATTTCGTTCAAGTAACTCCAAGCTTGCTCACGATGAACCAGTGTTTCCCAATCTTTTTAGGTTTGCGGCACCCTACAAGAAAAAATAAAATTTTCGGCACCCAAATTTGCTTTAAGATTTCAACAACATTTTGGAAATGTTTTTTAATGATGTATTAAAAACGTCGTTCCTCACGGCAACCCTCGGTATCGTGAATAACACCCTAGGGTGCCGCGGCAGCCCGGTTGGGAAACACTGCACTAAACGCAATGACTCTTTCGATTTTCGACTTTGGAAAGTCCTAAGATGTGCATTTAATTAAGAATTTTGTTGAGTGCCATCAGGCCCTCCAAGAGAAATCTCTTTAGGCGGAACAAAACACATTCCGGTACTGGTATTCAAGTAATTTGACAATGTTACCCTTTTTTCAAACATGACTTTCTAATGTTAATACAAGACATCAGAAAAATATGCTGCAATCTCAGAATGAATGGAGTCGATCGAGGTTGAATAAAACTCTGCTAGTGAAATGAGACTGCGACTTAATTGAGTACCTGTATCCTTGGAATGAGCTTAATTATTGGAAATTCAATCACACACATCGGTCCATTGATGAGGGGAGAAATTGAAAAGGAGATTATTCCTCAGTTTACTGAAAAACGCATGCGCTCCCAATAGAATGAATGTGTTTTGCAAAAGGATTATAGTATTGCATCTGTGGAGCAAACTGCACGATCTTGGAAGATGTTGTACTTTAGATGGCTAACGATATAGCACGACTGCAAACGGGCATGTGCCGTGGCAAACAGAAAAACGCGGAAGTCCCCAGCAAATTTACCATTCTAGCTTACATACTTTCAGCAACGCGAATTGCCAAAAAGTCATTCTTTGTGTTGAAACAACAGGCTTAAAAAACACCCATGCTGCAAACGTTATTTGATACGTTGGCTCAGGTTTCAACGCATAACATAACGTGACGTCAGCAATAACGAGCATGGTGGGAAAAATGCGTTGCACTGGCCCGCTTGAAATAGAGAATTGTCATCAGTGAAATCGCAGCACGGGTCAAGGAGCTCAACACCCGTTTCAGAAGCAATTCATAAAGCGTACTGTAGTCAGACATTAGGATTATTGCAAGACTCGTCCATTTGAATTTGTTATCAGCTACATGATTCACAACATAGTGCTGCATAGGATTGAAAGGCCATTTTAACCCACTGCAGGACGTCATTGTTTTTCTGCATTTTTAACTGAAATACAAATCCAGGCTAGGTCTTCGGATAGTGTTGCACTAAAAACCATACATGATCAAAAACGCACATGCCACAACGTTTTTTTGAGAGCGCTGTAATTTTCATGCAACTCCTGTAAGGTACATCTGTTCTGGGGAACTGTGAATCAGGTGATTTTTGTCAAAGTAATTATAAAAATTATCCAGTTGAAGCGGATCTTGAAATCGGACAAACGCAATTTTTAATGCTCATCAAAAAATCAATCCAGTAAAAAGTTTCCTTGGGATTTGATAATGAGAAAAGTCTTTTCACGCTGCCTGTCCAAATTCAAACCAAGTTCCATTCCACTCACAAAATCCCCGATAGTGTTCCAATCATGTTTCATACCAGAAACTAGTCTTGCAAAAATTTAGTAAATGATTTAACTCATTTTTTCTTTCCTACGAACAGGCTGTGACACAAAAATATTTTTTCCATTTCGCAAGCTGCGGATTAACACCAGAAGCCCGGTGCGATCATTTTTGACCATTTTTGAAACTTAGCATTTCGTATTTTCGTTGTTGTTGCTATTTGCTTCGTCATACTCCCTGACTTTTCCTAACATATAATAATGTTTTTGTAGCTATAAGAATTTTTTTTATTATAACTTTTGGAAGCGCAGTATTTCACACATCTACCTAGCAGAGTTGAATCAATTACATAATTTCAGTTGAATTACAATTATAATTACAATTACGCTTTCAAATCTGTCAATTACATTACAATTAGTGCTAAAAATATCAAATTACAATTACTTTCACATTTGCAATTGATTGCAAGTTTAAATTACAAATTCTTTTAAGAATATGAAAATACAGTGGAAAACGCTTAATAGAGCACCGGTTTATGGAGCAAAACGCTTATTCGAGCAGTTTCAGCTGAAAAAAACGACCATATCTTTTTCTTCTTGTAAATTCTTCGCTTATTCGAGCAGGCACACCGCTTATTAGAGCAGTTAGATGTGTAGCATCACCATGGCTTTCACGCAGTTAGCGTGCGAGAAATCCATAAAATGAAGGAAGTTGACCAAGCAACCAAAATTGGAGTAAAACAATAAAAAATGTATCAGTTCTTTCGTGCTGAAGAAGGGAAGAGTGAACAGTGTCCACCACAACAGCTACTGTGCAATACATTATGACAACAATATTGCAAAAATACAGTAAGTTTTCTTTTTACAATACTGTGTACAGTGCTTGCAACGAGAATGAAATCGAGTACCCTGATATTGATATGTGTATTGGTGAACCCCTAGTGTGAATGACAACCTATTTTTATTGCAAAACGTCCTCATCGGATAAAAAGCAACCGTTTATTAGAGCAGGTTTTGCTCTTCCCGAGGGTGCTCTGTTAAGCGGTTTCCACTGTAATACATGCAGACATGTTGGAATGATTCCAGAAGGGGTGCCAGAACAGGCTTTTTGTGAGCTTCAGAGAACAGCACTCACTGATGTTTTCACCCACTATCAAATTATTTTTTGCCTATTTTGACACCTTGCGACTTCCGCGTATCCACAGAGCTGCGGTCTCTTATTTCCTACAGATGTTACTACACAACGGTAGATTATTATCAGCGCAAACACTTATTGTCACACGTAAAGCAACATCAGTTGATCGTTTGAACAATGATTGGTCTTCGAAAACGGTTTCTGGAATACAACACAAACAAGATTCCCATTGTACCAGCGCAGTCTAAACGCAGGGAACAGATCTCACTGTCAGTTAGCCGAGAGCGCGACAAACAATTAAGAATTAGGCATGTAGGCCAACACAATTGTAGCTATTTACCAAATTCATGTATGTTGCCAAATTCATGAACTCCTTTTATAATGGTGGATTACCTAATCACTTTGATAACTACTTTGCCGAGATTGCATCAGTCCACAAATATCAAACAAGACTTGCTTCTCTGCAAAAATATTATTTACCCAGAATGAAAACATCTCTG
>Ga0210059_1007614_pt1 | contig 17178 bp, 9 predicted proteins | sample Ectturendosymbi2_FD_188042 | JGI IMG/M metagenome (GOLD analysis project Ga0210059, IMG submission 188042) | Ecteinascidia turbinata endosymbiont from Florida, USA - Sample 2 (SPAdes) (version 2) | ecosystem: Host-associated > Tunicates > Ascidians > Unclassified | place: Key West, Florida...
CGGGGGGCAGCAGGGGATTTTCCCAAATTTTTTTCCAGGGGGGGCCAAAATGGTGAAATTTGGTTTTTACCCCTCAAAATTGAAAAACAACCTTTTTTTGCTAATAATTTAAAAATCCTGGGGGGCCTTTGCCCGCCCTTCCGACGCCCATGCCCTGCTTTATTTCTATTGTTCGGGAAAGTTCTAATTACTTTCGATCAATTGGTTGTTCAATTGTCTTGCGAGTGTTCTTGGTTGAGTAGATTATCGTTTCAACTTTTAGGGTTACTTGAACTAGGCGTTCATTGCAGTGTCTGACTAGAAGATTGATTGTATAAATTTAACATTGGGACGAGAAATTTTGAACGCAAAATCAAGGTAATTAAAAGTCAAGATAAAATAGTTTAAATTTAATGCAAGATAATAGACTCTTCCATTACAAATTATAGCAGAGGCAATTTAGTGAGATCGTTTATTTGCGCGGGTGTTGCGTAGACTGCAACTTTGTGAAACCAGGAAGATACTTTCAAATATAAGAAACGCACAAAACACCCAACGGCTACTCAGTTCAGCCCAAACCATCAGCGCGAACGTGACTTACAGAAGTAACTAGTGGAGTCGCAAAGCCAAAAACTGTACTGTGGATTAGAGATGGCACGGGCCAGCACTTTTGCAGCCAGGCCCGCCCGGAGCTAACAAGAAACCGCCCGGCCCGTCTGTGCTAAGCCACAACTTATTTTCTGGCGCGGCCCGTGGCCCGTAATACACCGTAACCTCAAAAACAAAGTAACAACACTTAGTTTTCAGTTCATTATCCTTTGGAAAATAAAAGCATGTAGTCTATGGCTGTAGGTCCGCCAGAACACTTTTGAAAACTTATTCGTCCGCCGCCTTTAACGTGACACTAACACACGACAAGTGTGTGCTAGGCTGCACTACACTTGCTAGTAACATACTAAACCGAAACCTTAAACTCTAACCTAACACCTAATCCTAAACTAGGGTTTCTCAAACTTGGGGGACATGTATCCCTGGCCCTAGGCTAGTAGGAGTGCATTTGCCTATCTGAAGGGGTACATTTGAGGTTGGCAATAGAAGGAAAAAAATATGTTTGCATATTATTCCTTTCGAAATATTTATACATACATCAGTGGATATTATTTTCAAAATCATTATATGCTTATTGGTAAATACATTCTTGTTATTTTCCACAGCCTTTTTGTCATAAGAAATTTTAAGGGAATATGCTCATCTATCGAAATGCTGAAGGGGTACATGGCTAGAGAAAGTTTGACAACACCTGCCCTAAGCCTAAACCCAGTCCTGTCGCCACGGGGGAGCTTTGGTGAGCTTAGTCTCCCAAACAAAGCTCCAAGCCTCCCAAATTGAAACATGAAACACTATAAATCAGTGGAGTTTTTGTCAATTTTTAGAATGTCAAGCCCCCCGCAGAAACGCAAAGCCCCCCTATTGAAATCTTTCTGGCGAAGGTTCTGCCTAAACCTCAGCGACAGACTATAAATGAAAGTGTTTGTTGCTTTGATTAATTCATAACATGGTTCACTGGTTTGCGTGGAAATAAGTGAAACAGAACATTAGCAGAACGGTAAAATGGAGAGAACAGCAGCAAAATATTTCCTTGTTAGATTTTGAAAATTTGCAAAAACAAAAATTTTCGCCTAATTGGCGAGCAGACCGCAGCGGCCCGGAATGACGTCACCGCTAAAAAATTGCTTGCGGACTGTTTCAAAACCTTCAGCGGACTGCTGCCTGAAGACTGGACTGTTAGCGGCACGTGTCATCTCTACTGTGGATATTGTTGTGGCAACGAGTGTCAAATAATCTGATTTCCTTCCACTTTACGTTCATCCCACGGATATCAGCCATCCTTGCTCAGCGCGTCGACACATTCAAAGCAGTGGTTTTCAACCTTTTTTGTACCGCGACTCATTATAGCAACCCACTATAACCCAACGGCCCCCCATCTGAAACTCGAACAAATCAAATGTAATGCAACAGTATACATAAAATATCTACTCACAACCCCCCAAAAATGGTTCACAACTCCTCTGGGGTTGCGACCCCCAGGTTGAAAACCACTGCATCCACAGGGAGGAGGCCTAGCCATGTGTGTGTATTGCTTCTCTTCGTTTAAGTGCGAATAACAACTGTGAGAAAAGCAGTTTGTTACAGTTTCTGGCGAAACGTTGCTCAATTTCTTCCGCTCACGAAAGTAAGTTGGAAAGAAGATTAAATTTGGCTCCGAGGTATCTGCTCAATATTCACTACCCTGTTAAATAAAAGTTAAACTCAATCTCCAGACGACCCCGCTTCTCTCTTTTGTGGGGCTCAGTGGGGCGCGTAACTGACACCTGGCCCGCGGCCACTACCGCAAAGTAGTGGTTAATATGCCGCCCAGTTATCGTCGAAAATATTTAAGTCGATTCAACGTGTTGCAGTTTGATATTTTCCTTGAAATGTTGCTTTTCACTGATGATGATGCTTTGTTTACTTTGACAACGATTGAATCTCCATGTGAATATGGTGTGCTCAGTCATGCATGGCTTGCAGCGAAATTAACTTTTTCTAGATTTTTTTTATAAAAAAATGTTTTTGTTGCCCTGATACTCGAGAAGCAGTTGTTCACATCAATCAACCATGGCCACGCTTCCTCTTCTGAATCTCGCACGAAAACCTGTTTGGTATTTGTCGTCAGGCGATTCTTTCTCATCTTAACTTGAACGCGATCAGACTTTCTTATGAGCCTTTTTGATTATTTTTTGAGAGTGGAAAATCAAAATGGAAGAATACTTGTCTGCTGAGTAAAGGCTTTCATTTTCAGAAGTAAGCCGCGTGACGTGAAATTTCCCTTCTTTGTTTGTAACGTGAAATAACATGCTAAAGCTTCTTGTTGATAAATGGTAGTTAGACAAACGTCAGTGCTTACGTCACGGCCATTGGACTGGACGTTTGAAGAGCACTACGTGTGCATGGTATCCGTGTGGCTGGCTGGGTTAAGTTCGTTGCTATCCCAGGCGAAAGCAGGTTTTTAAGATTAAGTAATTCGGATCTCCAGGCAACTGCACCCTGTTGAGTAAGATACAAACCTAAACCAAGCTTTCCGTATTTTATAGACAAATCCAGTCAAAAATATTTTCTCTCACAAAATATATACTTCCCCCCGGGTGCGTTTCCAACGTCTGGAAGTCTGTGGATTGCTTCGTTACTTTCAACATCAACCTCTGTTTGTAAACATGCAGTTGTACTGTAGTTAGCAACTATTTTCCGATTTTGTTTCAGTCAAAAAATTACTTCATGTTTCGTTGGAAGGAAAGGTTCGACTTGTGACTCAACCAAAAAAGCAATTGAGTTTCGCAATTGTATTGTTAAATGTACTTTCCATTGCTTGTTTTGCTCTAAGCAATGAAAACTTTCTGGTACTTGCTTTTCTGAAGCTGTATTTTTGAACTGTTATCAGCGTGATGTAGAATTGCAGTTGTTCGAGCTTGGAGTTGCATGTGAACGTCGGTAAACTTGCAGTATATTTATGCTTCCACGATGCGAGTTGGCAAGTTAAAAGAATTGGGCCAGCGTTTACATTGTTAAATGGTACATTTTTTGATGAACAATTTCATTTAAATCTAGTGTACGAAATGTTTGAACCAAACTGTGACAAATTCCAGGGAAACACAAGTTAAAATCTTGCTATGAAAAATGGAATTCACGCATAAGAAAACAATTTCAAGTGTGTATATTTAAAACTTTTGTGTTTATTTGGATTCAAGAGGTAGCTTAAAAATTAAGTAATTTTTCAGTTAGAAAATTAAGTTATGTACGGTTATGCTGGCACAGCAATACCATGCAAATCAAGTCTGTTTTTTCACCACCGCATGAATGTCGATGCATGACTCAATCCAAACACTGTTGTTGGATGGAATGGAAAGATAAGTTTCTTTAAATAAATTTGTTGTTTTCCCCAATAAATCATTGGGCGGATTAAATGAACGCGAGGCCCCGGGCAAGGTGGTGAACGCGAACCCCCCTAAACACTTGGCCCAACTGCGTAGCGCTTCGCATGCCCTCGTTGCAACTTTGCAGAAGCACCGGTCAAAAACGTCAAAATTGATGCGATTTGGCAACCTACACTTCAGAGACAATTGGGGGTGACCATGTAAGGCCCTGGTCGCTGGTCATGACATTGGTTAACACTTATGATCCTGCAGTAGAGCGGTGACGAAACATGCGGTAATTATATTCAAAATGGCTGACAAATTTACTTACAGCCATTTTGAATATAATTGTGGCTAATTTGTTCAAACACAAAATTGTATAATAAAAAATGATATTTTTGCTACCGTGACAATACTCAACAATCTTTTTGTCATAGACTCTCTGACCATCTTCACTGCACAAATCATTGACACATGTACTGAGGAAAGATATGTCTACACTCTCTCGCAGATCAAAACGTACACTGTTTAGGAAAAATGTCCTCGACGAAATATAACGCAAAAGCAACTTGAACCGTACTACTTGACTGAAGTTTTGCGATGGGAGCTTTACAATAGTTGCACCTATTAAAATGTTACGTGATCTAGTGGATAACAACGCTTTATTTAATCTAAGACTGATACCCTCACGATCACAAGCCATTCGCAACTAATTGTTACGTCAGCGCACTATACAGTAATTGCAAAGGCGTTAGATTGCAAAGAATACTTAGAAACGAACATATTGAAGTGACCCTGGTCTCTGTCAATGTGTGCTTTTTGAAAAAAAGTCAGCTACGAAATGTTTCATGGCGCTGAATAACAAATGTACAGTTGAATAACAAATGTACTCCTGCAATTAGTGAGAGATATCATCAACGGAATATATTACCAGCGTCATGAAAAACATCTTGGGCAACTAAAAAGGTCGTCTAAATGTTAATGTTTGCACTGCAGAAGGAAATTTGGGAGACTAACTATAAGTAAATCAGTATTCCGTTTTCAGATTACTGTTTCAGTTCATATAAGCACACTCATATGTTTTTGTCCGTAACACAAACTTTCTGGGTTTTTATTGTACGAATATGCTTTTTTGGTGTGCAATATCTTTTTTTGAAATCAGTGAATGGGAGCCCTGCATGTGGCTGTTGAACATAGACGTCTGGACAGGTAAAGCAGCGAGACAGTGACACTGCTGATAGCGGTAAGCCACGTATAGTTTTAAACTGTGCGAAAAGAAGGATGTGTAAATCTGCAGCAGTGATTCCACAAGTTTGAAAAATCCATTGTTAGTGTGAGACTGTGATCAACATGCCCGGTTAAATAGCTTAATCAAACGACGCTTATGCAGGCGTCTTTTCACACAGCATAAAAATACGCGGCTTGTTAGGATACGTCCGTGCAGACTTGAGAATAGGTCTTTGTCGTTAAGGTTTAGTTCTGACTTCTTAGTGAGCACTAAGTGCAAGGCTATATTTGATGTGGCGAGTTTTTGTAATTCACCTGCTCAGTTTTTTTAAGCCTGGGCGGTGTTCTACCTTCAATAAGTTGTCCGATAGTCTTGTCAACATATGGTTCTACTTCTTATTGCTTGAAACAGTTTTGCGAGAGTGTCTAACTTTCTTGCTTTTTCACCGATCATGTTTTTCTGGCCGTTGCTTATTCTTATATTATGACTTATTTGTAGAAAGTGCTCGAAAAAAGGATATTAGGCAGTTTATGAAAAGAAAAAACATTTATGATAACGGAAGTGTGTAAAACATTTCAGACAAAAGATTGAGAATTGAGGTTCAACCAGTACAAACTAATGGGATAGAAAGGACAAAGCGTTTTGTGAACGTCCATTTGCATTGCATCGTCAGCAACCTGAAAAGGATAAGCAAAATTTCGACGTTGCCACCCCTGGAAAAATTTCTGCGGACGTCCATTGATGCACTGATTTCGATCTAATTCTTGGGTCATAAAGCGTGATGCTGTTTGGTTCAATTCGTTTAAGTCACTTAAAAACGATAAATGCCAAAGTTCTCAGTTTCCTTAACTTAAAGACTAAACGCAGTAATCGAAAACCTCTACAATTTTGACGCGTAGTGAACAGCCAGAAACATGAAAAACCAGTAAAGGAGTGTTTTGATTTTCAAGCGCGAGGCTCCGGGCATTTGCTCGGTTTGCCCAATGGTTAATCCGGCCCTACCAATGATAGTGTGCAGTATTTAGTAGTCAAAGTGCTTCTCAGTGTAGATTGACAGCAGATAGACTTTCTCGACAAAATCAAAACTACTTCCGCTTCGTTTTCTTCCGATCAAATTTAAGAAGTGTTGAAAATCAAAAATGCCCACAAAGAAAACTTTGGGAAGTTATCTCTTTATTCACCCATGCGTGACGTCGTACACTTCCGAATTTTCTAGTTTTGCGAGGATTGTTGTCAATTCAAACAGTTCGGAAAATTTTACGAAGCAATTAACTGTGTTTTCTGAACTCGGGAGGAAAAATTTAATGGGCTGTGAGATCCACTTTTGCAAAAGATTATTTCGAAACTGTGAGATTTACAAAGTTATCAGGTGTGAGGAATGTACGAGAATGCCTTAGGCGATGATTTTGTTGTACGGAAATTTCGCACAAAATAACTTCTTCACTGGTTCGAGTCGTAATAATCAATTTCGTTGAAACACTTGTGTGGAAACCACTGCGTTCGCGAAATTGTTTTGATTTCTGTTTATGTCTCTTGAATTTTGATCTGTGATTGCCGTGGTTGATATGCACTGCACTGATTGAAAGAATGTTTACATTCTGCTTGTTAAGATGCAGCAAAGAATAAGATGATTATCTGTGTTTTCATTTCAGAGAAAAAGACCCGGTCCAAGATGGTGCCAAGTCAAATCCCAGTAAACGGCACAGAGATAGATTGAACACAGAACTGGATCAACTCTCACAACTCATTCCATTTTCTGCTGATGTCCTAAACAAACTGGACAAACTGTCCATCCTACGTCTGGCTGTTTCTTATCTGCGCAACAAGACATATCACGTCGGTGAGTGGCAGCAGGACAGTGATTGACAGCTCGCTGTGAGAGGTTTGCTCGCCCCAGCGCTTTAATCTCAGCGCAAACAAAATGTGACGTGTCAATTCTTGCGATTTCAACCCGCCACTAATCCCAAGTTTTTTACTATTCTCTGCCAATTTCCATCTCCACATCTGTACGTTTTTATATCAAATACTTTTAAACCTGTTTTTCTATTTTTACTATTATGCCTGAATCGTGTGAAAGATTCAGTGGCAAGAAAGGACTGGGGTGTAAATTTTTAACAAATTTTTCCACGACTTTCAACAAACTTAGAAATTGCTGTTTGCATGTGAGCAGAAATTTGGAAGTGTAATGGTGACATTTACGGTTTTGCGATTTGAGCAGCTGGCTTTACAGCGATTGAACAGTTTGAGGTACAGTCTGTCAAAAAAAGCTATTCTTGGAAAATTTTAAGATCTGGTATTTTGAAAAAGTTTATTAATCTCCTCCAGATTTTTGTGAAAACTGGGGTTGTTTTTTCTCGAGCGAATGGACTATAACCTCATGATTACCGATGACTGCAGTCTAAGGATTCTTGTTAGAAACGCAGCTGTGACGTAGCCACGAAATAAAATTAGTTATGTTTTGTTGAAGGAAGATTGTTTTTTGTAACAGCAGTATTTTTGATAATCACTCAAGCAATAATGCCACTTTCTTGAATGTCGACAATGGGAGCGACGCTAAAGGTTAGTGAAATACCAGCAGTGCACATGTAAAGTACATTTTTATTTCAACAACATCGCATCAAGACAGCACGAGGATGACAAAGCCGAATCTGATCACAAATTGTATTGATCTAAAATAATATATTGTGTTAAATGCACAGAAATAACAGAACTACCTGCGTTTGGACTGAAAAGTGTGATTTTGCAAATACTTTCATTCTCATGACCACACCCAAACCACTTTTCTTGAAATTACACAGATGCTTGCCGAATGCCGATATTTCCACTCAGTCTTAGGTTTTCAAAGGACTGTGCCAATTTTAATCAAGTACGGTGTTGGTACCAAGTCGGACTTGGCCTGGAGCCAGGGACGCATCTACAGGGGTCAACACCCTCCCAATTTGAACGTTTGCCCACTCCAAATTTTCCCGACTTTGTGAGATTGCAGCCTGACTTCAGTATGTTCCGGCACTTCAAAGCTAAACTAATACATGTACCGCTTCGTTGCATTATGATTGACGTTCAGTTATTTTTGCCCCACACACAGACCACACCAGTATGGATATTTTGTTCGTTACTCACCCTATTTTTTTACTAACAATTGCGTTCGTTCATGCGATGAGGAATGATTTGGATTGGGACAACTGCATTGAGTTTTCGATAACACTAACGAGTTTGTGGTCTTTTTGTTAGTCTGTAGGTTTAGCGAAACAGTGGCAAGTAGTTTATTTGAATGCATTTGCAGACTTGTTAATGAACTGAATGTGTTGAAAAACTTGGCAGAGCAACTTTACCTTGACACCGGCAGCTCAAAACTGTCATCCCACTTAGTTGGCGAAGACGATTTACTAGTAGGGAGGCCCGAGCATTAAAAAATAACCGATGCGGTTGTCACAGTAACGAACTGCGTTTGACCCAAAGCAGCGCCACTGTGAACATTTCTGTGAAACATGCTCAACCACAGATTGTTTTCTCAGTGAGCTAAAGTTTGTTTTGGGTAATGAGAAATAGCGTAGTTAGCATTTAATGTTCAGGGTTGCCACTTGTTTATTGTTTTCTTTGGTGCGAGAAAAACAACAAAAGCAATGCTACCATGAAAGCGTGCCTTTTTGTTAAGACAGACAAGCGAACAGAGAGAGGTGAGACGCCGCCAAAACGATACGTTTCAGCATCTCATGGTACAAAAACGTTGTAATCGGTGCTGTTACCACGTCCATGATGATTATCTTTGTTTTCAGGCTTGAAACAATAGTTACATAAACATCTTTGTAAGTCACAAATACTTTTGTTTTGTCCACGTAGATAGAACACACGCAGTTCAGGAGAAAATTTTTATTGTGTAACAGTTATTATTACAGAAGCTTTATTGTGTAACAGTTATTATTACAGAAGCTTTATTGTGTAACAGTTATTGTTGGAGAAGCTTAGAGGATTTGTTAACATGTTACCATTGCAAGCATTTATCAGTATAAAACACATTTTTTTCGATCATAATTTTCATTGATAACCACCAGCAATGTCCAGACGGAAGGTTAATGGTGCTCAAAATAGAAATGGGGCAGCAGCTAAGATAGAACTAGCAGCACGTTGATGAGAAAATGCGTTGCGTCATTTGTTTGCACACTGTGATGGGTAGCTTTACTGTATTTTCGGATCACTGCTATGTCCCGCGAACAAGTTTGCTGCATGTATTTTTTCACTTAGGTTGAAGTTACTGTTGATTTCTTCCCATTGATTTATCTGCAGTGAAGGACCAAAATGCTGAGCGCAATACACCCTTTATACTGCACATCGCCCTCACTTTGTCAAGCCAAAGGTCTATTTTTGCAATATGACGTAGTTCGTAGGTTTTAGTGTAGGTAGAGTTCAGACCATTTCCCTACTCGTATCCCTCTGATCACAGCTCTGTAGAAGTCATTTTTTCGGCATAACTAACGCATTCCATAAAAATGATGAACAGGATTTCATTCATCTGAATTTTTTTTGCCGTAATTCAGGATAAAAACAATGTTATTCGTTAGACACTATAAGAATAAATAAAAAATTGTTCCTTAATGAAATCATTTCAAAAGGTTTTAAACCCATCTTCACCAAATTGTTTAAAACTAAGCAGAAACACCTAGGCCAGCTGTTGTGTCTCCTATGCATTATTTGGGTTGTGTATTGAACTACAGGTTAAGTTTGAAAGTTTACACCCGCCTCCTTTTAAAGACCTTTACTCCAATCTTGTACGTCTGATCGAGGCTCAGTAGAAACGCCGTCGTCTGGTGTTGTACATGAGATCGAGCGACTCGCGCTTCAACACGATATTTGCTGCTAAATTGCTCGTTTGCTAATCGAATGACGTAGCCGGAAGTGCGCTGTGCTTGTTCTTGGATTGGCGAGCTGCCAGCAGCAAATCAGAAAGGTTTGATGCGCAGTCGTGGTTTCCCATGATTGCTGCTGACGTTTTACACAATGCTTAATTTTTGCCGACAGAATGTGCTGCTAGTCGGCTGTAAGTGCATGTGCATTACTGCGTTCATTATTCTTTGTAAGGTCTTTTTGAAAAACTAACGCTATTTACTTCTGTATAGTTCACCATTAAAACATTTCTATTTGAGTTGCAGCTTGTGCAATTCAACAAACAGCACCTTGAATGCAAAAGGTCTCCATGAATAATATTCCGAAAATACTGAAAATGTTTTGTTTTCCAGGGTGATGTTAACGCTTTTTCATTAACGTTTCATTAACGCGCAGTACTTATCAGTTTTTTATTCAGGCTCTTCAGGCTCTTTGAACATGAAGTGTGAGTTAAAACACAAAGTAAAAGTGAAATCAAGGCTCTTCCTGCGTCTTCCCAAGTATTGCGGTTCTTTGCGTAGCAGTCCAGTCCACCAGCATCAAACACAGCGTTTTTTACCGTGCAAGCATTTCCCTGCAATTGAGGTTGGGCACGAAAAAAAACTGTTAGTAGGCGATTATTTCGCTTGATATGGGAGCCAATCCATCGTGGTTTACAGTTCAGAAGTGAAAGAAATGCAGACTGAATACATTTTAATGCTGTGATGTTTGTTGCACGAAATAGGGGGTGAATTTTGTAGGCCTGGCTAACAAGTGGCGAACTACAGGAGCTTTTCATGGTGAGAAGAATGTCTTTGCCAACGCATTCAACTACCATTAATATGATTGCCTGAAGCGGAAACCTGGTTATACTATACCACGTTCAGCTTGGTTTTCAGTTATTTTTCAATAAAGATTTTATCGTCTATTTTACGTAACCTGGACCGTGCTGGTAGAATCACTCAGTCGTTTAAGTGAAGTATATCATTTCCGTGCTTGCAACGCAAATGTATAACGCAATTATGCAGATTTTTTATTTCTTATGCGTACAAAACAGAGGTTCCCAACCCTTCTCTGACCATGTACCCATTCAGAATTTCGACAGATGAGCATATACCCCGAAAATTTCTTATGACAAAGAAGCTGAATAAAATAACAGAAATTCACTGAATGTTTCATAGAACATTATCCAAAAGTTCCATAAAATTTTATTGAATTTTCACAAATATTTTATCATGCCCAATCACAGATGTACTTAGCAATACCAGAGTTGTTAGTCGGGTCGGGCCGGGTTTCGGGCCGGGCTCAAGCATAACTTTGTTAAAATATGTCGGGGGGCTTGCATACAAAACTTTTTCATAACATTAAAAATAACGATTTTTTTCTTATGTGACGTAGATTTGTTGTGCTTCACCTGGTAGCTTCTGTGAGTGAAGTGATTGTGATTTTTCTTCAGCTAATTCTATTTGCAAACACAGGTGCGTTCTTTTGTTCTCTGCTCGGACTAGTTTCACACTCTTTGAAAAGTGACACGGGTGAGGAAGTTAGCAGGCGATTACGTCGAAAAGATCAATCACTCAACGCGATTCTTAGCTTGTTTTAAGAAGCTTACAAACCGGCTTTTCATTCCTATAGCGTTATCCTAGAATAGATAGTTCCTTTTATGCCTATAACGCCATCGTGGATAGTTTCGTGATAGTTTCGTTTTTTCTTGAGAAACATCAGTATTCCACAGTATCATCGTTGATTAACATGCTGAGTTTCTGCTAGATTATGCCAATGCTTTGGTCAAGGTGGTTGCTATTTGGGGTGTGATCAAATGTGTACCTGCAGCTACATCCGTACATTACATTTTTCGATGCCCCACAGTTGCGCACATTTCAACTTACCGGTAAATTTAGCCTTCGGGTCTAAATCGGACTTCAAAAATAAATGTAGGACTCGGGCCGGGTTCGGGCTTCAAAATGAGGCTCGTTTACAACTCTGAGCAATAAGCATGTAATGGTTTTTGACAATAATATTCACTGATATGCAGGCCCGTAACCAGCTTGGGACAGCAGGAGGGGCGAAGAGTTTTCCGAGAGGGGCCCAAAGTGTTTGAACTATGTCCAAAACATTTTTCCAGCGGGAATTTTTTAGGGGGGGATTCTCCCCCACTGCGCCCCCTGGTTACGGACCTGCTGATATATGTATAAATATTTGGAAATAAATAATACGTAAATATATTTTTCTTTTTCATTGCTACCCTTAAATGTACCCCTTTAGATAAGGCAGATGTACTCCTAGTGGTGCATGTACCACAGGTTAGGAACTCCTGTTCTAAAAGATGCATGGAATTTTAATCTTCAGAGTGCACAAGATGAGAACACATTTTAGTGTGAAAATCAGCTCTATTAGCATTGCATGCAGTGGGGAGGTATGCAAGCAAGTTATCTACAGCACGCCTCCGAAGGAAATTTATCAAAGAAGCCAACAAGCATTGCCAATGGAAGGTATAACTTACCTCCAGGGGTATTGGTCTGTATTGCAAACTTTTATGCAGACTTGTCAAGCCCCACAAAGGTCAGTGGTTGACAAAGCAGCAGGAAAAATGAAGTTTTGATGAAACAAATTTGACCAAACTTTAGGCACTGACTTTTTCTTTTCATCAACTATATCGAAGGAGCCGTCAAACCAGCATTTGCATGCTACTCCGAGTGTTCACAAACCAATTCAACGCTCATCGCGTTGTTGCAGATGTCGGAGCTGGCTTGCAAAGAAAGCAGGGCCGTCGCCAGCGGAGGGGCCGGTGGTGCCCGGCCCCTCCATTTGAAATCGGTACCCCCCCATTTCAGGTTTGGCCCACCGGTTGCTGCACACATCCAATACTGTATTTTAAAAATGTGCCCCCCCCCTTCTGGTTTTTGGCCCCCCTGCTGCTACATCCTGGCGACGGGCCTGAAAGAAAGCGAGTGTGATATTCCGCATCAGCAACAGCACGGATTCCTTTCATTTCGAACTGCCCGCTCGAAAGTTACTAAATCACGTTTTTCACGAGCTGGAGCATTTGCCGAAGACAGCTTGATTAGAATTACTCGGTATTATTACTGCTTTAAGTGACAGAGAGAACTATCTACAGCCTCAGGCAAAATAGCAGAGGTTCGAAAGCACTTTACGTTCTCAACCTGTCGCGGTGATAGTGGGAGGTTTTGCGAATCCATTCGTAAATTTCTTTACGATGCTTGTCCAGACAACTGCTGCAATGTTCTTAAACCATGAGCACATCACATGCATTTCGCTTTGCCTGTTACAAATTTTAAGTGATTAGGGCAGTAGCTCTGCACCTAAAGCTCTTATAAACAACAGTCAAGCTACATGATTTTCAGCACTGAGCAGTTACAGTCTGAAGTTCTTTCCAGTGTAACGTTACGTCTAACTGAAATTTAATTCTAGGAAATTGCTTTGATCTTGACAACCTGAACTGTGTGTGCTGACTGGTGAGGTGTGTTCTGGCCAACAAGCCAGTGAGTTGTCTATTCAGTGGAATACTCTGAAGTTGGTTCTACCTCCTGTTTTGTTCGAGTGTTCAAACGTATTCGTCAATGTAGTTGGAGCTGTGGTTGACGAGGAAAAGGCGTTTATTGTCAACAAATATCATCTACGCGCAAATGTTTACGATACTTTGATGGATGTGAAGAATGTGATGGTCTTGGAGCTGTCCCAGACGTGGGCGTGCGGGGGCGACTTCGCAACGCCCGAGAACCTCTCCCTATGCTCTGTGTGTTGCTCTCTCAGACTGAACAGCTGCAGTACGTCGCTTAACCTGCAGAATCTGCAGGCTAAATCAGGGGTGAGCAATTAATTTGGTTCGGGTCCACTTTGAGAAGGCCGCGTTTAGCGGAGGGCCGTACCCACTAATAGAAATAGAAACAAGTTTCTGTCCAATGCCTCAACACTAACATTTACTTTGATAAGTTGGAAGAACTTTCAGATTTGAAGATTTTTCCTGAATGCTTCCGCGGGCCACTGATTGCCCTGAACCCCTGGTCTAAATGAAATTTTGTTCCAGCTAGGAATACTGAATTGACCAGATACTTAAATCCAGTTAAAGTTACGTCTGTTTCTTTCAAAGGCACACGATTCGTTATCCCTGAGTCGCACGTCCGTTAACACCATCACTTCATTCTTGCTTTTCGCACCCGTTTTTCCTCTGTTCGCGGAGACAGCAGCTTCAGGAGGACTCGAAATATCTTACGGTTTTCAGCAATCTCAGATAGTTCTACTGGCCCTTCATGTAGCTCTACATTTTTTATCTTCGTAGAAAAAACTGTCTACGATGTGGTTGCAAACGCTTTGCTTGACCTCGGGTTAAACGCGTTGCGACGAAGTTTATTTAACTGCAATGCTGATTCAATTCTGCTTGTACTTCTACTGTGAAGGACAATCTCATATATTAAGTCAAATAAAAATTGCACACGCTCGTACAGTATGGAAAGGGATCACAGTTGACAGAAATTAAACTGTTATTCTTGATGATTACTTTCGAAGTAATGCCACACGAGTCAATCGCTGCTGCAAAGATTCCAACCACAGAAGCCGCAGCAGTAAAGGCAGGGGGGGAGAGATGAGAAAAAATGGAGGGTACTAACAAACTGTACTTTCAATTTCTTTGCTTGGATACAGTCAAGGTCTTTCATATTCTGTCTGTGTTTCAAACTAGCTTCATATATGCCAAGTTACTCTCAACCATGTTTCTCAACTTGCTTCAAGCATCGCAAATGTCCACGGCACCGTCGACCTAAAGTAGTGTTTGCACGTGTAAACCAATTTTCACAGAAAAAAACATATTGAAAAACGTGGCTTTTATCGGCGTCTAAATTTTTACATGAAGCTTCTCATGCGAATATAAAATTTTGTAAGTTTGAAGCTTTTTTTGTGTTTTGTTGAAGTTTGCAAACTTGCAGTTGTAAAGCTTTAGACCTCCCAGAACGAAGCATCAGGCGTAGTTCTAAGCCAGCCGTGGAGAAATGCGGCGTTTTCGAAGAGTTTGTGCGTTCTTCCGATCATTTGCACGCGTAGCAATGTATTTGTTTTGTACCATTGTTTTTTACAATGAATATTCGGGTCTAGTGCAGGATCGTCCGCCCCAGCGGAAAAGCGCAAGAATATATTAAATTTTGGGTAACTTGGCCCACCCAACCAAAAATCTTGCACACGCCAGTGCGTTAAATGCTTTCAACAAGCTTTGTAATATTTTGTTCATTCGCACTTTTTAAGTTGCGGCCAAACAGAAACCCAGCAGTTAACTTAAACTTCGGCCTTCAACTAGGAAACGTCTACCCCCATCCTGCTCTAAGCTAGCAACGCCAAAGTCGAATTCCCGTATGGTCCACATACTTTACTCCGTCTAGCATCACATTACAGCTGGAATAGCGCTCAGTTGGCTTCTATTTTTACCACCAGCAGCGCTTCCTAGCATCCTTTCTAACACTTTAAACAAAGGAATAACGTAAAACTTGATAGATTTCAAAACGTAGTCTTTCATTTGTGTTGGCGGCTGGTACCAGTTGCAACAAACAAACTGACTAAGAAGTCAGACATTTTGTGTGATAAGAAACATTGTTATGAAAGAAATTAAGCTCTAAAGCTGTTGATAACTTTAAAGGTTCGACAGGGAAACGCGTACATGTTGTGATGATTGTCGCATTCACATGCTATGAACAATTTAAGAAGTAATATTTAACCTGCTCTGATCTTTGGAGTTTCGTGACATGCTGAATTTTGCTTGAAATTTTTTTTATTACCAAACGTTTTTCATAATGTTATAGTATTAACAAAACAACAACCTTACCCCCCGCTGCTCTCCGTAGAAAACAGGGATTATTTACCCAGCGTTGGGATTTTCCTGATTCAAACGCAAAACGAAAACTTAGATTGACTTTGCTTTCTTTTAATGCTTTTATGACGTCTTCATTTTACATATTAGCAAGTTATATCTACAGTATCTGATTGCGATTGCTTCTGTATGCCCAAGTGCTTTGGATCTTAAAGATTTTAACCTCATCGGATTTCCGAAGTACAGTTGTGAAAAACGTTGTGCTTCCGCATCAAAGCCAAGCGAGATGTCTTCGAGAATATTTTAAAATATCAGTGTTCGTTTTCACGCTATCCTGACTGTTTTAGGCACCCAACAAATATGTAAACCACTTGTTGCAACTCAAACGGGAAGTTTGATGTGTTTTCATTTAATCGTTGAAGACGTTTGGTGTATGGTGACGTTGTTATGCTTGTAAAAAATCTAGAGAACGTGCTTGTTACGGCTCTCGAAGATTTCGCGCTGCACGAAACGTTTTGTTCTTTCATTCATTCATGTTTATTTGGGGAAAGCATTTCAACAGCTCGAAAATCCACATACAGTAAAATGCAGTGTGAAAGCAGTCATGGAAGCAAAGCTGGAGATATACTGTGATTGCATTGGATTTTATCAAACCTGAGTCACTCGCAGATCAGCAACATAACACCCAGTGGCGCATAAACTTATCCCAAGTACACCAACATCATGTTTGCATCTCTCGTGAGGTATCTAACATCACCAGCCTGCAAATGCGGTTGATCAACAACGTGGCAGATTAACTGTTTTATAAATTTGCGTCAGGACAAAGTTTGCAAGTGGTCTGAGTTGCCTCTCGTGGGAATGATCCGACATAAAGCGACTTCTTGTCGCTCCTGGCAGCAGTCCAAGATCGCAAACTGCGTGCGTATCATCAAGGACTGTCAGGAGCACCTGATGGAGAAATTCTATGCCGGTGAAAGTTGGAAAAAGAAACTAAAGGAGCGAGCAAGCGGTCGCCTGTGACCTTCTGACAGTGAATTGCTTTCGCCGCACGCAAGCGTCTTCGCCTGAACGAGCACGTCGCCCTGCGGCTTCTGACAGCGAAAGCGAACAGTCACTCCAAGCAAGGCCAGGCGCCCCACTCGGCGTTCCCGCAGTCGCGTTCCGTTTGTGAAAGGTTAATAATAACTGAGCTTCACTTGAACACGCGCTGCATCGTGTCAAGAGCAGCCGCAGTCTGTGCAGCTAGCGTTCTGTATGTGTACTCCAAACATTTTTTCATGGAGTTGGGGTTCGAATCCCAGTCGGGTCAAACCGAGGACTTGAAAAACGGTACTTGCGGCTTGTCC
>Ga0210059_1007615_pt1 | contig 17177 bp, 10 predicted proteins | sample Ectturendosymbi2_FD_188042 | JGI IMG/M metagenome (GOLD analysis project Ga0210059, IMG submission 188042) | Ecteinascidia turbinata endosymbiont from Florida, USA - Sample 2 (SPAdes) (version 2) | ecosystem: Host-associated > Tunicates > Ascidians > Unclassified | place: Key West, Florida...
TCAGACTTGGGTCTATAACTTCACCTCGGATTGTGCTTAAAGGCGGAATACGCCAAGTTCTCCTTCTTGGTTATAGCCGGAGTTCTCAGACTTGGGTCTATAACTTAACCTCGGATTTTGCCTAAAAGCGGAAGGAGAAGTGTCTGAATTACAGTCCAAATGAGACGCTATTTATACCCATAAATCGTAAGGTGACTTGGAAATTCCCATTTTCTTCAGGTGTTCCAATTGGCTATTGCTTGCGTAATTGCCTAGTGATTGGCTGATTTAAAGGCTTCCAGCCCCTTCAGGTAAATCTCGGTGCTCGGGATTTTCCCTGGTCGTGATTAGCATCATGTGATTTCCGCTTGTGTCTTGTGACTCGTCTTGTGACCTTCCTGACATTTCAATGACGTTGTTTTTATGGTGACTTGAGGTGGTCGTTCTGGGCTAGCCGTTTTCAGTCGAGTCAGTTGACTTAATAATCAATTTTGATTGGCTGTAATCCTTTTGGATTAGTTCTGACTGTCTCAGACTTGAGGGTATTTCAGCAAGTTTGTTTTCTGTTCAGCAATGAGTTGTTACAGGCAAACTTGCCTGTAACACAGGTTTGCTAAATGTGTGTATTTTCCCATAGTGTGAATTTTGCCATCAAATGCAAAAACTCTGCTGGGACTATTTTGCAATTCGAACACCTTTGTTCACATATAAGGTTGAGTTCTAGTAGCAACGTGAACATAATAGCGTCTATGCCTGCTGTGCGATTGTGCATTGGTTGTGCTGTCACAATTTCCTTTGGTTTAGCATGTAGAGGTTGCACCTTTCATGGAGTGCTTTTAATGTTCTTTTTCAAAAAGTTTCAGGTTTAGATTTAGGGTTTACGTTTAAGATGTATGTTTAAGTTTCGGTTTAGGGTTTACCTGTAGCGTTAAGGTCAATGGTTCTTAAACTTTTTTGCATATCTTACCCTTTTATTAAACAAAGTTACCAGGCTTACCCTCAATACAGCCAATGGTGCTCATTTATTGAAATACGAAATTATTGAATTCTTACAGTTTAGAATGCTTTATGAAAATTTACATTGGCTGTGTTTTATGGTTCAATAAATGTGCCCTCTTGGAAGATGAAATTTTCCCCCAACGTTGATTTTAGCCTAGGTTAAGAACCACTGGTTAGGTTTACGGATTAGGTTTTGGGTTTAGGTTTTAGGTTCAACTTTTAGGTATAGGCTTTGGATTTAGGTTTGAATTTTGGGTTTAGGTTTAAGTTTTGCGTTTAGCTTCTGGGTTTAGATTTTGGGTTTAGGTTTTGGCTTAGGTTTTGGGTTTAAGTCTTAGGTTTGGCTTTAGGTTCAAGGTTTAAGGTCAAGTACGTACCTTACGCTAATCCAAGTGTATCGTCCTTGTCACTTGACCAGTCCAAGCAATCAGATTCTCCTGGTGGCAAAATAACTCCAGCAGTGCTTTTCCCTCGGATGCGAAATAGACATTTCCATGTTAAATTTTGGAAATGCCAAAAGGCTGAATCTATTTTGTCTCGTGAGGCAAAAGCACTGCTGAAACTATTTTGCCTCCAACGAATCGTATTTGGCTAAAGGCAAAATGGCTCCAGTAGTTCTTTTGCCTCATGAGGCAAAATAAAAATACATGATTTTACATTGGTGGATCAGGACTGGCACGGACTGATAATTTTCAAAATTTTTGCGGATCAGGACTGGATCGGATTAAATTTTATTGGATCAGGACTGGACTCAGACTGAAAAATTTCACAGTCCGCTCATCTCTGACCCACAATAACAGCGTAAATTCCAATATTGCAAACCTAACCGTAAAACGAAGCCTACATGTCAGGTAGGCTTAAAATGAAGTGCGCTAGATCAGCTGTAGGCTATGCTATAGATGTCTATTGATTGGCATCAGACCTGTCAGCAACAAATTTTGGACAAAAGTTCAGCCCAACACATAATCAGATGTTTTTTTCGACCAGAATTCTGCTGTCTATAATTATTTTTTTCAACCTTCTGTACAATATAATAAATACTACGGCCAAAGCAAACGATACAACTGACATCTTGCAAACTGACATCTTGCAAACGCTTCTGCACAATATTTCTAAAATTGCGTTGCTGCGATATAGTCGCGTTTCGTTCAAAAAATTGAATGGATGAGAAGTTGGTCATTGACTCACTGCAAACTTCACATTTCCCGCTGTGACGAGGAAAAATATTGTCTGATATAATTTTAGATGCAATAAACACCTTCCAGGGCAAAGTGCCAGCATAATTATTGCTTTCGAGTTTTTTGGTATGTTTGTCTCTACGCGTACCTGAAGCGTTTTCTTCGTGGGGTGGGGAAAGCTGTGCTTGTTTTCAAAATAATACAATCGTGATGTGGAGGGGCTTGACGAGGTTAGGTAGCGCCTGGGGAAAGAAACAATATTAGCGCCCCCATGTTTGAACCTGAGGTCTTTCGGAAGTAATGTACTGTACTGAAGAAAGTGCTTGTGACATTGTGACTTTTGGCCCCCCGCAGTGATTCGGCGCCCGGGGAATTATGCGCCCTTGCCCCCCCACTTTTCACCCCTGGTGATGTGCAATAAAAATCGGAGAATGTACCGAAAATAAACAAATTTTCAAGTCCGAACGTCATGAACTTCTATTCCATGAACATCTTTAATTTTCGAACACAATACGGCATGGCCTTGCACACACTGCCAACAAACGTTACTGCATTTTAGGTTTCGTGGTGTAGTTTTTGTGTTACTTCTATGCTTGCCCCACGCGTTTTTTTGGAGTGGACCTGTGTTTGTTTTGTTAATAATATAATTTTTCGGACATTCAACAAAATACTTTTTTAAGGTTAGGTAAGTTTGAGAATACTTTCTTAATTGTTTTGAAAGCCGCTTCTCCTCTGAAAACGTCCCAGTAAGCCTGGGTAATGGTGAGTATGCGATTTAGCCGTGTTTGTCAAAAAAATTTACCTGGACCAGTTGGGCCTTCACTGCTATGCACTCAGTACACATCCGGATGAACTCGTCCTTGAGCCCCCCCTAAAAAAATCCTGGATCCGCCTATGGTGTTGGTCCTACCCAGTGGCGGCTTGTGGTGAAATTGACCGGGAGGGCTGCGAAATTTCATCTCTGGTTGAACATATGGGATTGTCGCCCTGGCTGTTTTTAGTGGCATTTCCGGTCACTCCAGTAGTCCTAATCTTATCAAATTCGTAATTTTCAGTTGTCCTTACTGATACATAGAAAACATTCACTTCAGTTTAATGAAACCAAACCCAAACCCTAAAGTGTAAACACGAACACAAAAGAATTAAACCGGTCCCATCAAAAGTATGACGCATGACCACTGCCACCATAGCTGCAATAGCGAGAGTCTAAGCCAGTGCCACTGGCATACTAAACTTTTAGCAATCCACTCAACTACTAAGGTGTTATTGTTAACAAGATAAAGCTTAGCATTTTATTCAAACCGTGTCGTGGCAGCAGACCTAGGCTAGAGCCACTTTTTTAAGCTAGCACTTTAATCATGTTCTTTTAAATAAAGTTTCAGTTTTCCAAAAATTTCGACCAGTTTATGATTTTACACAAACTTTCTGTTTTTTCTTAACTGGGTTGTTATGCTTTTCCAGTAAAAGTTTGTATCCTGAATCAATTACAGCTGCAATATTCGCCTTACTAAATAATTAAAGGTCTACTTGAATGCTTAGAGGCTTGCCGAATTTCTCATGTTTCAAAATTTTCACATTTCAATGTTTTAAATCAGTCACATCTTTTGTTGTCCAAGAATGATATCCAACATCTACTGCCGTACATCTTCAAACGCCAACCCTGGACAGCTCATCAGCTTAGCCTTCTACTGCAAGCTGCACTGGTGCAGATAAACGAAGGGCTGTTTTTTCGCAGCCCGAGGTTGGCGACCAGATTTGAATCCAGTGCCGCCAATGTCGCCAAAGTACTAGTGAAAGCATTGTTAAACTTAATTATAAAATTCAATATCCAAGAAAATCAGGTGGTAAAAAACAGTCAAGATCATATTTCCTCCGTTTTTTCTTTAAAAATTCATCGTCAAAATATCAAAAACCCTTTGCGATAGGCGGATATATCACCATGTTTCTTGTAGCCAATTGTTTGATTTCTTTCCATTAGGGCTGTGCCGAAGACAGCCCCGAAATCGCCAAATTCATCGGCAAGTATGTTAAAAACGTAATCGCATAAGCGGCGTCGCTGGAAATGAGCGAAACATTGTTTTGTTTGTGTTCCTAGGAAACATTGAGCCAAAATGGTGTCGGAAGTACCGAAAATGATTGTGTTGTGTAATTTTCGTAACTAAATCCAAACTTAAAGCGAGTTTGGTCGTTTGACGGATTCTTTTACTTTAAATTTTTCAGGGAGGGCTGCAGCCCAGCAGCCCGTCTGGACGAGCCGCCCCTGGTCCTACCTATAGGGCCATGGGCAAAGTAGTCGCTTGTCGTACAATATTCATTTCAAATCTTTCGCTTTAGTAAAATAATCCCTTTCACAAATTTTATACACGCTAAAGAACGAAATCAGATCAGCGATTACTGCTGGCAACAAAGTCATTCATAATCTGTTCTCTGTCGATCTGGCGGTCTTTGTTTATGGAAAGCAGTGCAAGTCCTGTCATTCGCTCATTTCCAATCGACGATCTTAGCTAGGTTTTAAGACGTCTCATGGTGCTGAAAGTGCGCTCGCTTGTAGCAGTTGATACAGAAAGAGTGCCTAAAATGGTGAGCAATATGCAGACATTCGGATAAATGTCAGCATGGCTAGCAGAGTGCCTCGATGGCACTTGAAGGAACAGTACTAACATCTTACTTCTTCCACTTATTTACCCAACGCTGCACTTCAGGAACAACCGCTGCTCTTGGATCAATATCTTCCTGATACATTTCCAGTAACGTTTTTAAATCTTGAGCAGTGTTTGGCGAAGCATCGCAATGATACATAGGTATCAAGCCCCAAAGACTTCGGCACTTCTGCTTCTGATCAAAGAATCTATCCTCCATTTCCACTATTAAATGATCTAAAAACGGTACAAATATGGCTTCCCGCAAAAACGCTCAGGGTCATCAGAAGGATAATTATCTCTGAAAATTTGACTTTTGCATCTTCTGGGAATCAATAGTGGAGCATCATATTTTTCACATTCATTCTTAGCTTGGTCAAATATTTTATGAAAAACATTTCGCAATTGCTTCTGTTTTGTCGCAGAATATCCAGCACACTGTCAATGAGCTCAATCAATGCAAATATATCCAAATCTTTCTTTTGCAGCAGTTTTGAAACAGGCAGGATTATACCAGAAGTGTGTTGCATAACTAAAGCCGCGATTAAAAATGTGCATTTCTGTGCAGAATTGAGCAAAGTTGCTGCTTTGGTCGCATCCTCCACTTGCTTGTTTTCCTGCTGCAATTCCTCAAGTGTAGAAACAACTGTTGGCAATAGTGTCACGAAAATGATGATCGAGTCATGTCTTTCTATCCAGCGTGAGGCGCAAATTGGTTTCAGCTTCTGTCGCGAAGAAGCCGAGCCTGAAACTTCTCTTTCAACATTGTCTTGAAATATCGACACGCGCTGCGCAGAACGCGGCAGAAAAACGCATATGTCCGACATAGTTGCCATCGCATTTCTAATTACTGGCAACTGCAATGAAGTACTAATGACCAAGTTAAGAACATGTTTGCAGCAATGAGTGTACATGGCCAAAGGGTACAATTCTTTTACTCTAGCCTGGACACCACGATATTTTCCGCTCATATTACTTGCGCCATGAAAACCTTGGCCACGCATTTGTTCCAGATTAAGCCCATCTCATCTATCGTGTTTTTCGATGATACATCTTGACGTTCTTCTGCTGCACTGCTGGTTAAACTACGTCTAGTTTCATCGTTACGTAGATCTAAGTCTGTCACAGCATGTTCTTCGATTTTCTGCCCTCTTACAAGTTCCGCAGAAATGTCTCCGCTGGACTTCACTGCCACTGCAAAATTGTCACTTGAATGTTTCTTGACTTAGCTGCAATTTATTCCTCTCTCATTTTTGCATCTTTTGCTTTTCACGTCTTTCAGAACCACTTAGATTAGCTCCACTCTTGTTAAGATGACGATCCCCCTTTCGTCTTTCAATGTTTATTTATTAATAATCTCAGTAAGGCTGCCATGTTTTCATCAAAAAAAGGGAGGACAACTTACGACTTTCACTTACTTGGTTGAGTGTATTGTCTACATTTAACAAGTCAAATAACAATTAGGCTCAAGCATTGAAGTAATACGTCTAGTGTGGACAATGTTTCAGTCAAAACACACAAAACAAAATCTTTATTTAGGCCTACTTGTCCTATTTAGCTTATGAATATTTGCAGTTTCCTTAAATTCTTTAAAATGTAAAATCGCCTTTAACAATATTACGAAACTAGTTGCATGAAAGATGTTTCAAATCGCACACTAGTTTTAATAGAGTAAAAACTGGTCCAATTGGACAGATTTCTCTTTCTTTTAGGTTTGTGGCTGCATCAAGGAAAAAATCGTTCCACATTAGTATAATGAGCCAAAACGCTGAAGTAAAACTGTGCAATCTTTATCAGTTCGCTGAAATATTAAATGGTATTGCACGTTGCAAAATATTTTGCTCATCTTTCATGTTCCATCATTCTACAATAAATTGCATTTGGTTGATGCTCTTTTTGCACGAACTCAAACAAGTTTTGGTGTTGGTCAAACAGTATAGCTTCATCAATAGAAACGTTTCTCTCAAACACATGCTACTCACATGGTTCAACATTTTCGCATTCAGTTGTTTGCAAACGGGAGAATCTAGTCAAAACATTTAAATTCAGCAAATAAAGTGGTCCGTTTAGCCAGATGTGCAACACAAGACTTGTACAATACAGACATGACTAACACACAGTCACGACGCTTGCCTTGTCTCAGTATCTGAGTTTTCTTGGTGCTGGTTTAACTTGGCTTGATATGTACATCTGATTGCCTCTATTGAATCCTTGCCTTCACCGTGGCGAAACACGATACAACCTCAATAAATGATGCCTTGGACTTCTCAATATTCTGAACTTGCTTAGCAACCAGAAATGACTGCAAATGTCTTAAGTCTTAAACAGAGTTCGTTCAGAGAATTTCCAACAAAACGTTTCAAAACAACAGTTGGCTTGTCGATGATATTAAGTATGAATGTGAGGCTGGGTACATTTGAAGCATCCTTGGCAATCTATAGAATACAGTGATAGCCATGTGGTAACGCTATGAGAAATAAGTTTTTGGTACTCAATATCCACAAAGTCACAATAGTCTTTTCACTCTCTTTTGCGAACTTTGTAAATGCAACTACACGTAATCCACTCAGCTTCAAAATCATTTAGTCCTTTTTTGAAAAAGGGATACTTATGACGAATTTTTTCATTTTTTAGCATTACTGATTAGCTATAATTACCAGGAAGTATTACACTAAGCTATGTACAATACACTGATCATCATATCACGGTTCATCAGCAAAGCCAGTACAGTATACCTATAATGGAGTCAGAAATACGCGCTCTAATGCCAAAGTCATTGAGATACTGAAAAAAGATTTACCACTGTTATTTAACGATTAATTTGAAAGCATTCCCACCTTTCCAGCTGAGAATTAACTCAACCAAAACATAAACTAATTAGACAACTTGTAGGCCCTCCCATAAACTAAGCTACGCCACCAGCTCGTATCTTGTTGCAGTAGAGTAGGGACAGCTTACTGTATGTAGACCTACCATACGTTCCGGTTTGGCCGGGACAGTCCCGGGGCATATTTACAAAATGTAACCTTATTCGCTGAATAAGAGGTTTTCAGCCAATCACAGTGCGGATAACGTTCCAGATCATTGATGAAACCTGTCCAGCCACGCCCACCTGGCAACGAGTTACTTGTGTGAAGCAGCAGCGGCTTTCACCGTGCGGGTGACTTGTATGCAGCTGGATTGGTGCATCATACCCAGTACCACCGAATTTTACCCACTGGGCGGCACTTAAACTTTGCACTGCACTTGAAAACTTTTATAAATTTATGGTTAAACCTGAAAACCTTTGTACGTGTGCTAGTCCTGAAGTCACGCATTCCTTCAAACAGACACCGATACTTTGACACTACATATTTAGTGATGCAACAAAGAGCATTGTCTGTCTTCAAGAAAGGGGCCGCACTAAGATTCTGACCGTTTGATTCGCAGTAGGAAGTAGGAAAAACACATTACAAGCGCTTGCGACATCACAGACGAACGGTATGGCATCTTATTCACGACCAGGGTTGCCAGATTGGCCATTTCATGGCCAATTTCGAAAAATTTGGCCATTTTCTGCGCTGGCCATAAAAAATGCATTTGGCCATTTTGGAAAATTTGGCCATTTTTTCGGTTTGTCACTGTAAAATTAAGTTTTCATTAAATACTTTCTTTTTTTGTATTTTTGGACGGTCTTCATGTCACTCATTGTTACAGTAACACCGTGGCACTTCAGCCTTTTATTGCTCTGAGGTGTGTAGTAATGATTTAGACCTTACAGTCAGTAGATTTTGTACAGATGTTTCAGTCAGTGATAATCTTTTGGTTACCATTGGTACCTGTTGCGCTTGTACTGTATCTGAAGACTGCTGCGCTGGATTGTGTGACTGATAGTGTTATAATAGAAATATTTTACATTTTTGGTAAGATTTTACTTTTAGAAGTTTCTCATCACTTTTACAGTAACACTCTGCAGTAACTTCAACCTTGTAATGTTCAAAGTGTTTAGTAATTATTTAACCCTTGCAATCTTGTAGATTTTGTGCAAGTGTTTCAGTCGGACCTATCATGAGTCATGTTTGTTCTCAAGTGTTCCTGCCCTTTCGTTCATATGTGAATTTAATAATGGTTTTGAGCATGTGGTCAACTCATTATGATCATCAACTTCATGCAGTTCATGACTTTTAATCTTTGTTCATATATTTGAAGCACAAGATCAAGAGAATGCTAGCGTTGTCGTTGAATTGGAAAGTTAATTTCAAATTTTTTAACCAGAAATGGGTCAGAACTGAAGCATGTATCTACAATAGTGTTCAATATATGGTTCTAAGTTTTATTAAGATAAATAAAGACAAGTTGTAACAGGTAATTTTAAGTTTTTCGGCAGAAATTGCTGTTTTAGGGTACAAACTTGCTTCTTTGGCAAAACCACATTTTTTCGGCAAAAAATATACTGCCTTCCGAACAATTTGAGACACCTATGAATATGGAAATAACCATAGTTAAAAGATTTTGTGATTTTGGCCATAAATTTTTCAAAAAACAGCCAGTCTGGCCATTTTTTTATCAGGATTCCGGTCATAAGCTACTGAAAAACTCTGGCAACCCTGTTCACGACACACAGGAAAAGAGAAGGGCATAAAGCATATTACGATGGTAGTCTAACTCAGTCCCGCCGCTAGGGGGGAATTTTGGGGGCTTAGTCCCCCCAAATTGAATTATGAAGCACTAAATCGGTGGGTTTTATCAATACTCAGAATGTCAAGCCCTTCTGTAAAAACGTAAAGCCCTCTATTGAAAACTTTCTGGCAACGGTTCTGGTCTCACCACAGTACGTCAATTAGAAAGGCTAACTTCGTAGTGAAGTGAATGTTGTCGTTCTTGAGTGTTGTGAGAAAACAGTATGCGTCGTAGCTGCGATTACGGATATCATAAATTCAGGCCAAATGCAGCGGCAATACAAAAGTGAAGCGGCTGAAAGGAAACCCAGAGTAGAGCAAGAAAAACGAGATGAGCACATTAAGAAAAAGATGCCATGTCTGCTGACCAGGTCCATAACCAGCTTGGGACACCAGGGGGGCGAAAGTCTTCTGAGAGAGGCCCAAATGTTTCAAACTGTGTCCAACACATTTTTCCTCGTGGGGCGAAAAATTTTTCAGGAAAGGCGAAATCCCCCCTGCGACCCTGGTTACGGGCCAGTTGCTGACATATGGGCAGTGCCGGATTAAGGCAGCGCGGGGCCCGTAGCATATTAACAGCGCGGGGCCCTAACTTAAAAATACACTTGAACAAGTGTTGAATCATAAATTCAGTGGGCATCCATGTGACTATCATAAGGCACTGAAATTCGTATGTACGAAAACCTGGTCATAATACCAAATGGTGGACATTGTGGCTACATACCTTTTTATTTACCAAAAACGTATATGCGTATAGTTTTACCATGAAGGAATACAATACTGCACAGCTCACAAGTACAGTACAGAAACAGTAATTAATGCTTCCAGACTCATCAACAAATTTGATCATTGCTACAGTGCCGTCTAAGCATAAACGTCGAAGTCAATTGTCGAAAGCAACAAACCTGCTGGTTAAGATTGCATTTTCTAGATTTTGTCATAGCGAATTTATTTATGTTACTGGTAGTGTCTACTTGACATAGAACTACATGCTCTATAATACTCTTTAGAATCAGGCTGTTCAGCTTGTTTTGTCTAATGGTGCTCCTTTAATGTTCATTCTACGATCTTAAAGTTTAGAAAACGATCGTTGTCAACTGCACTTGGTCACCGTGAGAGTTAAATAAGAACGCAAATCACTTTTCACATTTGCAAAAGAATACTCCAAGTATACTACCCAATGGCTAGTGAATGTATGCCAAATTCAGGGCTGCCAATGAGATTTTTTGAAAAACCCCATATAGACTCGCCAAAAAAACACAAATTAGAACAAAATCCCAGGTAGACACAAAAGTAGGTGCATTTTTCTACCATATCTGGGCATCTGTAAGTCACAAAATGTGCTAGCGATTATATACTGTACCTTTTCTAATGAACTTTTGTGCTGTATCGCATTAACATGGACTTGTTTGAATATCTGGCGGTGATCTGGCGGAATTTACAATAATTAAGTCTTCATTCCCAGTGTCCTTCTGTAGCTAACCTTTGACTGGATCTTTCAAACACTCCTCCTTAAAACTGCTGTGTGTAATACTTAATCCTTTTATTCAGGCTTGCTTCATTAGAACTCCTGTCACTTGAACTCATTGCACCCAGCATATTCCACCTTTACAAAGGGTTAAAGCTTATGCGGTGTCAGTGGCTTTTTCATCAGTTATGCTGAAGATTAAGGCAACTTGATAAAAGAAGATAAAGAAAGATGAGACTAGAAATAAGAAGTATAATAAAGCGTACCCTATCTTAAATCACCGCTACGCAGTTACATCCTAAAAACCCCAGATCTTCAGGAGAAAAAAACAGAAAGGCATTGAAAACCCAGATCTGGTGCAAAGTCCCAGGTTTGGCGCCACTATAGCCAAATCATTTGAAATTACCAAAAGGCAACGAAACTTACAGAACAGGTCAATGTGATGTAACATTTTTTTAAGCTATTGACAACAATAGAATCAAGCAATATCTACAAATTGCTGTAATTTTGCCTCGTTGAGGGTCCCATATGTTTGCACATGACTATAAAATACTTTAATTTTCAATTCACAGTAGTGTAATGTGAAAGCATTCAATTGAAAACATTCGCTTAATTGTTTGTGGCAAATTTAGAAAAATTGTGACTTCTTGGGCTGAAAAAATTCTACACATGTAGCCTAATCAGAGGTGGTTCTAAGAGGAGGCGAAAAAGGCGGTCGTCTCGGCCTACCTTTTGAGAGTTTCGCGTTTATTTTTTGCATTATTTTGTTAAAAAGCTTATTAACATCTGGACGACCTTTTTGTTGCTCAAGACAAGACCTTTATCATAACGCTGGTAACACACTCCGTTGATGATATTTGTCACTAATTGTAGAAGTACATTTGTTGAGTAGGAAATTTTTTGCAATCTTGAACTGCAGCGGGATCAAAATCCCACAAAAATATATTCCCAATTCTTTCTTCCTCTAGCTGCAATTTGTTTTTGAATTTGTTTGCATAGGGAAACACCGAAATTTAAACAATTGGTCCTAACCCTTTTCTCACCAGTCTCTTCAATTATCATTAGACAACAACATTATATATGTAACCCCGACACTGATCTTATATGAGGATATGAAACCGACTGAACACGTTCTGCTTCATCCGATTTGCATATACTTTATCACCTGATGTGGGCATGCAAACACTGTAATATAAAGTTATCTTCATGTAACTGAACGCATTGCAGTTGCTGATGAATTTATCACTTCAAAAACAACAGATTTAACGCGATTTTTCATAAGCAAATTTAGACACTCAGGTCGAATGAAAAAAAAACAGATCTGGGTGGAAAAACCCGCACTGGGAGCCCTGGTCACCTGTTGCTGCAACTTGAAGTGAACATTTGAGGATTTATTGCCGTGTTATTGCTACTCAGGCAAGACGAACAGTAGAACAATCTGATAACAGGTTTCGCAACCTGTCTGCAGGCAAAGGAGCGTGGACATGAGCGAACTGCAAGGTCACCATTGCATATTTGAACAAATTAAACACATACGAAGCGCCGTACATGGTCATCCCCAATTGTCTCTGAACTGAAGTGTTGGCTGCCAAATCGCATCAGTTTTGACGTTTTTGACCGGTGTTTCGGCAAATTTGAAACGAGGGCGTTTGAAACACTTCACAGTTGCGCTAAGCGTTGAGGGGGCCTCGAGGTCACGATTTTGCCCGGGGCCTCGCGTTCATTTAATCCGGCCCTGCCCGTAGCAATTGCTACATTTGCTACTATTGTTAATCCGGCACTACGTATGGGTTTCATGAGGCAAGCTTGATCTCTAACATTAAACGTAAGAAGCCATTAATGAATGAAGATAAGAATGTGTGCATTAAAATTAAACGAAGCTAAAATAACGTCAAAGTCTACTTATCAAATCAGTGTAGCTGTAATTGAAAGCGATGCCCATGTTAACGTTTCAAAGCCACCAGCAACGTGGGAGGATAGGCCTAAATTAATGGCGGGAGCTGAAAGCAAAGCATGTACTTCACAGAAAACAAATCCATTATTTACCAACGACGTTGGTAGCTGGCAAGGAAAAACAACTGAAGAAATGAGAGATTTTTGGGAACAAGGAAGCAGTGAGGAATGTCAACATTAACAGAAAGAGTACAAAAATTATATTTCACAAAAAGATGGTAACAAATTGCGATGCTGTACGTCTTCCTATTTCATCCGCAATGTTTAAATTGTGAAAAAGTGATTCGATCGCGGCTCTGCTTTTCGCCTGAAAAAGGTAAACTTTACTGTTTTGTATACAAACTGTTTAATGAATCTCGTGATGAAGAAGGATTTTCAGTGAATGGTACTCTGATTAGAAGAATGCATCTCGAATTATATATTTGCACGAAATATCTGCAGCGCATAAAAATGCTGTTATATCAGTGGCTGTAAGAGCTAAAGAGACTGGTCGCGTTGATTACAATCTTGCAAAACAAATCGATGAGGAATGGGGACACTATGTGACATTGGTTTTTATTGAAAAGATAGGGGCCCTCGATGAACGTACCTCAGGGCCCCTAAAAGCCTAATCTGGCACTGCTACTCATATGCGACCTGTGCAAATCTGAGTAAGGCAGACGCAAAATCTACCAGTAACAAGGAGCAACGTAAGTTAATGCGCTCTACGTGGCTTGGCCTTGCATTCACTAGATTCAGATACCTGACCGACTTTCAGGAAAACAATAAGTGTAATAGTTGTTTCGTCATGTTGTAGGAACTTCCTTACAACAAAATGGTTTCAATAAAGAAATTTACCAAGACAAGATATGTGAAACCATGGATAATACCTATGACAATCTGAACATTGAAATGCCTAAAGCACAGACAGTGTGAAACGACGAACGACCTTTGGACCTGGATGATACGAAAACATTAAAACAATGATGTAATGAAATAGCTGAGAAAGTTATGGACGAAGAAAATAACCAAATATGGACATAAATTAGAACAAAACCAATTATGGACATACAAAGGCTGACACAAACTAGAATAAAGAGTGAAGCAAGATTACCACTCTAAGAGCCGCAACTACTCTGACGCACGGAAAGCACAGAATTACGTCAAGCAACAAGCAACCTGCGGTAAAACACCTGCTAACATAAACGAAGTAAAAAGTGAACTTCCGAAGCGGGTATTACCCCAGCTAAAGAACTTTCGAGAAGGCAACTTGTGGAAGAAGCAAGATAGTAAATAAAGTAAGAAAATAGTCAGTTTCGTGAGCAGAAATAAGAAAGATACAAGTAACAAAACTATAAAAGGCCACCAAAAACAGCCTTAGACCAAACCATCACCCACATGGCCTCAGGAATACAAGACGAAGAACCAAGAAGAAGAAATCTCAAGAAAGAAAAAGGACGAATACTGCAATGACAGCACGGTAACCCACACCTGCTGCTCATTCGTAGGTTTGTCCGAAAAGAAAAAAGGACGAATACTGCAACGACAGCACGGTCACCCACACCTGCTGCTCATTCGTAGATTTGTCTGAGAAGAGGCACGTTTGCTGCATGTCAGTCTTCATGAACGCCTGTGCTATGTCAGCTAGATATACTGTGTTCGGCAATTAACAGAAGTACGAATGTTTGATGTCAGTTACAACGACGATTGATACGTTCCACGTCTGCTAAGAGTACGTTATGCAAAACTTCGATTTAAAGAAAATATTAAAGAAGAACTATGTAAGTTGAAATTGTATAGATTACTCATTAATTACACATGAAACATAATGTTCAATTAAAGTGGAGATTTAATTGTGTGAAACGATTGTGTACTCCGGGTAATATTCGGGTATGTTAAACAAACTTAGCTTTTGCGACAATGTATCTTGGTACTAGTATGGACCCACTCGAATAAAATACTGTACCTAAAGTGTCTTTTGTCTTGTCGTATGCATCCAGACCAAACAGTATATGGCGACACAAAAAGATGTAACAGTCACAATATCAAATAATATACAAGTGAAATACTGCGTCTGGGCGACCGATTAATAGCGTCTAGCCGTCTACAAACAAACTTTCCTCGCTAATAAAAACGACTAAGTAGCACGCACATATCGCACATATGGCTAAACATATGAACATGGTGGGGGAGCACTGTTTGGTGGGGGATCTGCCCCGCCGGCGCTGACTGCTGCAATACTGCTGAACGGCGCTTCAGCAAGTTGAGGCTAATCAAAACATTTCACAGATCAACTATGTCTGATAAAAAACTAACAAATCTGGTAATTATATCTATTGATAGTTAAATGGCTAAAACGTTAGATATGACTGAGTTGACAAAAACATTTGCATTTTTGCAAATGTGGTTAAAGCCATTTTCCTAACTTGAATTGCAGCACATGCTTAAGTCTGTCTGCTTTGTAGGTTGTGTTGATACTGTAGAAAATGCTTTTATAAGCATTTGTTAAAATTAATCGATGTTTCTGTTTACATAAAGTCGTAGATACTATGTGTTAAATGTAAAGTATTGTATATTGGGGACCCCAACGTCCAGGCTCGGGGGGGTCTCCATAGGCGGATCCAGGATTTTTTAGGGGGGGCTCAAGGACAAGTTCATCCCGATGTATACTGACTGCATAGCAGTGAAGACCCATCTGCTCAGGTAATTTTTTTTAACACACGGTTGATAACCATACACATTTTGGCTAAATTGCATTTTCACCATTACCCAGGCTTGCTGGGACGTTTACGGAGCAGAAGCGGACCTCCAAAACAATTCAGAAATTATTCTCAAACTTATCTAACCTTAAAAAAGTTGCTTGTTGAATGTCCGAAATGTTTTATTATTAGTAAAACAAACAAAGGTCCACACCGAAGAAACACGTGGGGTAGGCATGGAAGTGATACAAAACTACACGAAGAAATCTGAAATGCCGCCAGAAACCTTTGTTGTCAATCTGTGCAAGATCCATGCCTTATTGTTTTCGAAAATTGCAGATGTTCATGACGTTCGGACTTGAAAATCTGTTTGCTTTCGGAAAATTTTCCGATTTTCATTGCATAACACCAGAGACGTAACGAGGGGGGCAAGGGGGCCACGATTCCTCGGCGCCGAATCACTGCGGGGGCCAAAAAGTTCCAGCACATCACGATTGTCTAGCCAAAATGGCGAAATTTGTTTATATTAATACCCGCCTATCAGTGGCAAACTATCAATCACAAAATTTTTCAAACAAAATGCTGTTGATTGTCGAAGTCTTTTGACCATAGAAAATACCTTGAAGGTCGAAAAAAGGTATATATTATTTAGAAAACAAGCACAACTTTTCCTCCCCCCCAAAAAAATGCTGGGGCTACGCGAAGAAACAAACATACCAAAAAACTCGAAAGCAATAATTATGCTGGCTCTTTACCCTGAAAAGTGTTTATTGCATCACAAGGGCATTGAAAATGATCAGACAATATTTTTACCACGTCACAGCACGAAACGTGAGGTTTGCAGTGAGCCAATGGCCAAATTCTCACCCATTCAATTTTTTGTATGAAACGCGACTATATCGCGGTAACGCAATTTTAGAAATACTACACAGCAAGTTGAAAACAAATCATAAGACACAGCAAGAATACTGGTCGATAAAAAGCATCTGATTTCGTGCTGAGCGGAACTTTTGTCCAAAAATTGTTGCTGGTAGGCAGGAATGTATTGCTAAAAAAAGAGGTGTGGGAACGCCGTTCCCACACCAAACATAAAGGAAGGCTGATTCGCCTACAAGAACTTCCACAATAGATCTTCCTGTTTCACTTAGTGCTACGGTGCTATACACGAGATAAATTGTCATTTATTCATTTATGCTGCTCCAGGCGCTACACGCAGAAACTGAAATGAAAAATCTAAATCTTCATTTCAAGTAACGTTACTTGTGCAAAAAGCTGTGGGAACGTCGTTCCCACCCCACTACACCCCTGCTGGCAGGTCTGAAGCTAATCAGTAGTCATCTGTAGTATAGCCTACAGCTAATCTAGCGCGCTTCATTTCTACCTGACATGTAGGCTACGTTTTACGGTTAGGTTTGCTGTTTTGGAATTTACGCTGTCACTGAGCTCTCTAATCTAGCCTGTAGTTAACTGCAATGTAAGTTCGTTGTAGAGTAATTTTGATGCCTTCGCTTAACTACAGTAATAACATGATCTGCACTCATTCGTAAAAGCTTGTAGGAAAAAATAGTATAATCTGCAGCTTATTCAACTTTTGTCCAGTCTGCTCAGTCCCGTCACCACGGGGG
>Ga0210059_1007616_pt1 | contig 17174 bp, 13 predicted proteins | sample Ectturendosymbi2_FD_188042 | JGI IMG/M metagenome (GOLD analysis project Ga0210059, IMG submission 188042) | Ecteinascidia turbinata endosymbiont from Florida, USA - Sample 2 (SPAdes) (version 2) | ecosystem: Host-associated > Tunicates > Ascidians > Unclassified | place: Key West, Florida...
CTCACAAGTGAACGTCTATCAGAAATCCATGTTGACTTGATTGGGCCACTTCCTGAATCAGATGGCAATCGCTACGTTCTGATGTGTGTTGACCGGTTTACTCGCTAGTTCACTGCCACGCCTTTGCCAAGGCAAGACGTTCACACTGTCATCTCTGGTTTCCTTCGGGACTGGGTAGCTAACTACGGCGCCCCCCTAAAATGTGTCACCGACCAGACAAAAATCTTTCTGAGTCACGATTGGCAACAACTCATGTCATTTTTGGGCACTTCTCATGCTAAATGCAGCCCTTACCACCCTCAGACGAACGCTCAAACCGAGAGATTCAACTTGACTCTAAAGCACGCTTTAAAGTCTCAGCTCGACGCTGAAAACTGGGCCCACAGGTTGCCCATGGTTCTTTTGGCTTTGCGCACTTTGCACCGCGAAGAATTCGACGCATCATCTGCTATGACTCTGTATGGCATGAATTTGCGACTTCCCAACCAGTTTTACCCGACTTCCAACGAATGGCAGACTGATCCCCAAGCCACACTGCAACGACATCAACACCGAGTGGCATCTTATCAGTATGTGCCCACACGTTTCCCATCTCACCAAAAGTGCATGTCAACAAACGTTTGCTCACGTGTACTCACGTGATTATGTCTAACGAACACAAAAAGCATTCCTTGGGCGCAGTTTCGACTGGTCCTTGGAAAGTCTTTCGCCGTGGCCCCAAAACTTACACCATTGATTGGAAAGGCAAAACCTACACAGTCAGCATAGATTGCTTGCAGCCCACTTATACGCTGTTAAACTTTGACCAGTCTTGTCACGATGTTTCTCGCTCTGCAAGCCCCAACAACCACACCAGGCTTTCTGCTGCTCAAATGTCCCATATTTCTCTCCTTTCACTTCTGCCTTTCGACTCTGCTTTTTGTTCAACCACGCAACACTTGGCCTACGGCCTTGCCCTCGCTTTGTCTGCATTCCAGCCACAATCTCGTTTTCATCGTGCCTTTTCGCGGTCAACTGCTCTGCACGGCACCTCCAACGAGCTTTTTCAATCACGTTTTGGATAGCATCCTTTCCGCTGTCAACGGCACAGATGCTCCTACACTGTTGAGCGTGTCGTTTGTCATCTAACCACACGCACGTTCTTCGTGTTGTCGTTGAATTCTTTATTGCAAATTCTCCTTGTCAGCGGGGGCTGCTTTCACTTGTAAGTGGCATCTCACTCTTACCCAGTTGGCCTGACGGAACGACCGTTCATTCTCTGCCGCACGGCTCGAAGTTTGATTTTCGACCTCTCCTCGCTTACCATGAGCCTTCTCTTGGGCGAGTGCTCGTCCAGCTGTGCGCTGAGCTTGTCGTCTTTCTTGGCCCGATTTCATTCCGAGGACACCTAACTGCATTGATTTCAGCGTTCAACATTCAAGTAGAATCTCCCTCTCAACAACTTTTCGCTGCAACATAGTTTGAGCCCATGCGACCACTTCCAATGTCATTTAATTGACTCACTCGTTCGACAGCGTCGCAAGCACAGCTATTTCCTTGGAAGATCTCAAAGTCAGCGAACGCATTTTCAGGTTTCCCACAACTAGTGGATGGCGCCTACCTGAAACAACTCTGCGCTTTCTTAACTCAACAGGAAAGTCACGCTCCTTCCTCGTTACTTCAGCCCGTTTCAACGTCATCACTATCGCTCTTTAAACGACATTTCCTGCACTTTCCCGTATAAGATACACGCCTTGCTTCTGTTTTCCTCTTTTTGCCACACTTTTCCTCTTCGGAATGACCGTTCCCGAACCCAACGAATTTCGGCAGCTTGACACTTTTCCTCGTTTACGCAACTGCACACCGAAACTGCCCTGCATCCTGCACCCCCCTTGTTTTTTTGTGGACGCTCACCCCTGGTTGTTCTTGCGCCTTCAACTGCTGCATACACTTTTCGCTTCGCTTATCGTACTGTTTTAGCCGTTTTCTGTGTCTGTTGTTTTGTGCTTGCTCGTGTACCGTGTTTTTGGCGTGTCAGTTCTCGCGAAACTATCCACGCCAATTTTTCCGCGGGGCGACATTCTTGTATAGTGGATTTAACTTTTCGCATTACGACTTGCCGTTCCCTACTCGCTATTGTATCCCGTTCGTGAGATCTGGTTTGTATCAACTTGTCATTCGCGTCAAGGGATTTCATGTGTCCGCACAATAACCTCGAGTACGCACTGCATTCGGTTTTGTTCATCGGCGTGGACACCACGCTTTGAGAGAGTCGAGTTCTGTATCGCTAGTGCATGGACCACGTTGGCTGTTTCTGCTGTCGCGCCATCGTGAAGCTATTTCTGCTGCTGCTAATCAAAAGCCTTTTGTAAATAAAGATTTGTGCACCAGGAAATCTGTGAAACGAACTACCAAAGTGGTGAGAGCCAAACGCTTTGCTTCGGCTTGGCAACTTAAAATGTCAGGCAGTTTTAGTCGGGAGTTAAATTAGTACTCATACAACGACTAGGCTGCCTCGTTGGTAGCATTTGGGGTAACCAGCATCTCTGCATGCAACGACAGGATTGCTCGCAAGCAACGTCTACGCTGGGGAACACCCCAAACCTCAACATTAGGTTCCCAAGGAACCCCTACAATACCGTTCTTCATGATGTCAGTTGTTTACTCGGATGTTTTCCTGAGCTATCAAATGGTAATAATCAACCAAGCACAAGTTATGCGTTGTCGCTTGTCACGCCACGACTGTTTTATCTTACTGACCAATATTAACCTTTTGCGTTCATTCCAACACGAATGCATGCTTGTGTTTAGAACTCTAGGTCTAGTCTAGGAGCTAGGCTAACTGCTTTGAGAGTACCGTGACTAGTTTATGGCTAAAGTTAAAGCTTTATACACAGTTTCAGAAGTACTTTGGACTTTGATTCAGCAAAAGTTGGATCCACAAACCATACGCAATTGATATTTCAGGAGTCAACACACCTGCCAAGTCCAGGATGAGTTTGTGAAGTAATTAAACGACAAAATTTGCAACTGGAGTTTTCAAAACAGAGTTTATGCCATTTTGAGATAAGAAAAAGAAATTAATCCCCAGTTATTTTTTAGTTAGCCATTCATAAAATCTTAGCATTTTGCGCAATACATTTGTTTGAAGCTGCATTTTCACAACTGATATAATCATCAAGTCGAAAAACGGATCCTTTTTGAAAAATGTTGAGAATGTCCTTCGTCCTGCGTTGTCATGCATCAATCTACGAATGGATGATCTGTGTAAATTCATCAAGTGCTTCCATCCCTTCAGTTGCGCTTGATAACTTCGATAAACTGAATTGTATTTTCTTAATTTTTTCGCCTTATAATTTCCATTACGTGGTACTGTAGTTTTATTTCTGTACGGTTACTTTCGAGCATTGTGTGCATTTGTATGAATTAGCCATAGACCGAAATGTCCCCGTAGCTCTTTCGTACACCATGCGTTTGGTAAGAAGGCTGCAGTACCAACTTACAATTTCTCGGTAAGACGCGACCCAGAGTCAAACTCCCGACCTACCAGCACCAAAGCGGACGCACTTACCACCAGGCCGCGGTCTGGTGGTATTAAACAGACATGTGCTTAGTGTACTATCAGCCGCCACGTGGTAAGTTGATTTAAGGCCACTCAAGCAGAAATACACCAGCATCGACATCAACGGCCCTCTCGCAACTACCCACAGAGGATACAAGTATATTCTGATATTTTTTATATGTACATCCGCATTTGCCTGCAAAGATACTTCAACTTTATCCGTGACTAACCGCCTTGTCTTCGTTTTGAGCTTACAGATTTTCTTTGTATTCATGGCGATCCTAGAACGGTTTTTATGAGCAAAGAGTCGAAAGAATCCCTGCACAGCCGTGGCATTACAAGTCATTCCACACCGTACCAACCCAGCAGGAATCTCCCAGTGTGAGGGTTGCAACTAAACTGACTAATGCTGAAATGTCGAAATGTAGGTGCGCAGTTGTAGAGGTCATTTTTCCCAGCGCTGCCAACTCCGTGCAGACTTTCCTATGTATAGCAACAGATGCTCTTCAAGTTCTTCCGGTTCCTTCCCTTTTCGATGCCAAGTCGCTACCTCCTCAGTTGAATAATTACATGACCACTCTTGGTATCGTCCGTCTGAAAGAGCTTGACCTAAACAAAAGCGACCCTATGTGTGGAAATGGTGACCCATTTGACACTAATATTCCACGTTGGGCGAGAAATGACAGTCTCTATATCAGTTTTTGCCTCCACTGGTATCCGCGTCGACAGTCCTGTCTCCGATAAGGGTATGAACCAGGGGCAGATCCAGCAAGTGAGGTTAGGGGAGCGATTGAGTAATATGTAGTAGTCACGTTTTCAAAAATATGATCAGCCAGTCATCGCAAATCTGACATTCTATGATCCTTGATGAAAAAGATTATTGCGATTACCTACACCAATGAACATCCTGCATTGACTTTTAAAGTCGTCCGTCTCTTTCGAATGCAGTGATTTGAAAACGCAAACGTCTGTGGCATTCGCAAAAATATTTGAATCTGACTTCGTATTGACAATATGTAATATTTTGGTTAGCTATCGCTTCGAGATATGATTTTACACCTTCGCGTAGCACACTATAAATTAACTTGCTGCACGCATCTTAGCAATGTGCCTATTATCCATGTGTACCTGTTATCTTTTCCCGATAAGCAGCGGCACAGACTGACGAGTTAACTGAATAAACTCCATTCTTGTTATCAGCAACGTGTGCATGGTTCTTCAGGCAATTGGGAGGACATTCAAATTCCATTATGGTGTATTCCGTGTTTCCCTTAGTGCTGCAGGAAAGTGTGAAACATTTATGAATTAACATCATCATCGCCACATAAAAGCTGCCTTAGTGGCGGAGTGCCACTTAATAAGAATAAACTGTAGATAAAGTATAAACTGTAGAAATCTACAGTACAAACTGTAGAGAAACCTTACAGTGGGTTGGGCACACGTTGGCAAAGCAGACAAACAGGGTTAGATTCTTCCGTGGGTCACACGGAAAAAAAATTTCTGGAATGGTACTTGCGGCTTGTACAGTCTCGTATTCGGCCTGTATGAACGGGTGCAGGAAAAACTTGTTTTGCCATGAACGTTTGTTTGAATTGATTTTATTGGCGCAAACATTAGACAACTTCACACATTTTCAAAGTCAAAGCGCTAGTTGCCATTTTGAAAGTGGTTGCGGTCTGTTTGATGATAAACACCGTTGTGCACAAGTGCTGGGTCGCAACCGGTATCTATCGTGGTTTGCCCAGTTCCGCAAGGAGCTGAGCATGGCAGAGAAAGTGTGAACCCAGCTTAAATGAAACTCGTCCCTGGTTTCCACAACCGTTTCGCCTCCAATCAGAACTATGTTGCTCCGCAGAAGCATGACTTTTAGTGAGAAGGAAAACCGAAAGTTCCATCTTCCGTTAAGGCCAGCCACTTGCAAGGTCATGCACAATGTGGTGGAGAAAACATTCAATGTGTAGCGTAGATGCAACTTTCCAACAATGTAGCTTCTATCACAAAAGGAGTAGCGTGTGCCTTGGTGTAGAGAAAGATGGCATGTGCATCCACGGACCACTCGTTGAAATTCAAGAGACTAGGAAATGGTTAGGCTATAATGAAAACATTCGTTCTTACCACATAACTTTGAAAGGGCACATTTCTTGTCGATTTTGACGTTCCCAAAACATGTTGAAATATTTATACTTTATAGTAAATGTCTGCAGTTTGCGTTTGAACTTAAACATTTTTGATAAGACCATGACATTTTCGCAAAAATGTTGATCAAGATTTTTCCACAAAGTCACTAACTACTTGCAGATGAAAGCAAAATTGTGTCGGCACAACATTACATTGTCTTTCAACTGTTTCATTAACACAGAATTGAACATAATTTTATGAACGAGTATTTGACGGAAGATCAGAAGATTTTGTGTGATTGCGACCGACCTGTTTTGCCGCCCTGTGTGCTGACTTTGTTGTTTACTCCAGAGGTGAACGGAGTCACTTTTTTTACTCCTTCTCCGGAGCTGATTGGAAATTTACACTCCGGCTACTCTTTGGAAATTTTAAAGCATTTTGCCTCTTTATGCAAAAGCATAGTTGGAGCTGTTTTGCCTTTTCCCAACACGGACAAGTTATGCCGTGGTTTTAGTGCTTACAGGTAGTGGCTTCTTGTCTGCGTTGTATCAACTGCAGGTTAAACTCTAACCTAACTACAAATCCTAGTCCTTTGTCTTTTAATGTGTCGTATTATCATGTAACCACTTTAGCTAGCCATGCTGAACTAAACAAAAGGCAAAATAACCCTAGCACAGCTTTTGAATCATGAGGAAAAATAGACACTGGCAAACTGGAAACCAAGAAATAGAATTACTTTATGTTGTTGTCACCTGGACCAAATCTCGTTCAACTCGTTCAATTCAAACCTGAACCGAAGCTTGTTTCTTTTTCATTTGACTCTTTGTGCTTTGGGCAGAAGCAGCTTATTTTCACGTTCGGATTGGTTGACCCCCAAGGAAGTTTGAACGACAGAGCTTATCAGAGCGTAAGCGTTTATGTTACGAAATTTTAAATGACGAAACGCACAAACTGTTACGTATAACCGCCTAGCGGTGTCAACATATTCCTGCCAGCACGCTATATCACTTATGCATTCGGTAGCCTACTGCACTGTTATTTTTGCTTGTTAAGTCACTGCACTTTTAATTAGTTTGTGTTGGTTAGTTGTTCCTTCTGTGGCCTTTTCCTTTGTAAGTGGGCAGCTGGGGTTATAATTTTTTCAATTAGATTAAGGGCGCCCAGTGCTGGATTTTTTTCATCCAGATCTGTTTTTCGATTTCACCGGCATGTCTACATTTCATTATAAAAAATCCTGTTAAATACGTTTTTGAAGACATATTTTCAGCAATAAATAACAATCATAAATCTAATAATGTAAATAAATCTTCCAGTTACCACAGCGCTTGCATGCGCCCATCAAGTGAAAAAATATGCATACCGTATGAAACAAACCACAATTAATCGGTTTCATACGCTCACACCAGTATCAGTATCAACTAGGTTACATGCGATCGCTCTCAGCCAAGACAGAGCCCCCCAGTCTGCCACCTCCTTCATCCTGAACAGCCTGCATTGACTTCATGTCAGAAATTAAGCAAGAAAATAGAACCAGCATGTTAATCTAACAATTGTCCTGTCAGAGAAAGTTTAAAACTAATGAAAGCTATTATCCGGCCCTGTAAAAACTGAAAATTTCATTCCTGCTCCAGGTCAGGTTTATATTCAAAATTCCGACTCTGGGTCCTGGTCCGGCTCAGGAAAAAATCTTTGATTCCGGCCAGAATCCACTCCGGCACTCCAGCACCGTGATTACCTCTGGTTGACTCCGTCACTTTATTTAAAAGCGCACTCTGTAGAATGGTTGCTAGCGTAACGAATGCAAGCTCACTCACGCATTCTACCAACGTCCTTGGTCATAGTGGCAAGTTGTTTTCAAGTATTAATAGCTCTTTTGAGTTGCTGGATTATTGGCGTCAGTCAGTTAGTTTCATTGTTCCAGTGAAATCAATTATTTGTGAATGGCGTACTTTCCAGGTTTTAACTGTTGCAGTTTGTGTTTTGATTTACACGTTTTAGTCTTGAATTTGCTTGCTTTCTCTGGCCTTACTTCAACTTTTCAACATTTCACCAGTAAGCTTTGCTTGCAGGATAGCTTGTAGGCATAGTATTTGGAGAATTGATTTTCTATTGGAAACAGTTGCTAAAGGATTGCTTGCTTAGCTCCCTGTGGATAATAATTTTTTGGCGAGACTAATTCTTAACTCTCCGACAAGTTATTGGAAAATCATGGCTGAAAGTGTTTATAATCCACATTCTCTTAATTGAAACGTCATAGTATAGGCTACATGTTATAACAATTCAAAGTCACGAATGAATACTATGTTTGCAAAATCATGACTTCGGCAAAGAGCTTTTAATCAAAGTTCCTTTCAGCCAACGTTTGTGTTTCAAGAGATATGTATGCCATCGACATATTTGCGCCTCGAGGTTTACTGCACGATTGCAAAAAACAGAAATCTACGAATTTCATATATGGCTACTAGGCTATCTATGGCTGACACTGTAACTAAAGATGAATTTTTGTCAGCATGCAAGGGTTCTCGGAAGGGGAATTTTGCGGTGTTCATGAGATGAAGTTTCCAATCCGCATCAAATGGAGGTGGGATGCAGCAAGCTGGTGCGCGAGCAGCTGCTGCGAAAAACATCGAGCCTTGTGTTTGCGTCTTTACTCTAGGTTGGTGATTACATACGGTTCGTCACAAGTTTGAATTTCATAATCACCAACTTTGAAACCACCAACTTATCTTTCAAAGCATTGGATATCTAGAGCAGGTTTTTTTTAAGGAAAATGTTAGGTACGCGGAATGGACCTGCAGGGATCCGATTTCTCTAATTCTAGGGACCCGATTTTCTCTGATTCTAGGGACCCAAAGATAATTTTCTCTGATTTTGGGGCCCGATTTTCTCTGATTCTAGGGACCCAATGATAATTTTCTCTGATTATAGTGACCCGATTTTCAATTCTAGGCACCCGAATCGAGTCCCTAAAACACCTTAAAAAAACTGATCTGGAGCAAAATAAAAGACACTAAAATACGATTATACCGTTATGCCAATAATTGAAATGCAATTTTCTCAGATCAATTTTGTATTTTGCGCGACATTTAGCGAGCAAATATTCTTGCAAGTGTCAGTATTAATTTGGCAATTTGCAAAAAATATTTAGCGTTTTTGATAGCAGTGCTTTCATAAAATATGTGGAAAATCATTTCAATGTACTTTGCGTGTTGCTTTGTCAATGCGATCTAAAAATGTTCTTTCAACCAATCACCATCGCATTGCCCTGTTTGTTATGTGCTTGCCGACGTACGCAACTGTTAGAAACCAATGTGGTAAAAAAATACTCACCGAAAGCTTTAGAATTTTAAAATAATATGACAGCTTCGTCGATTACCTACTGTGCAAGCGATGGATGTCTTTATGATATCTCTAAAAATGTTTCTTTTCATTCTCAATCCCTCCTATTGCAACTTGTAATATATCACAAAAGCAATAGGGTGTTGTATCGTTCTCTCCAACTGTAAATATTTGCTTCCAGAGAGAGATGTATTGCAATGTTGCTAACAATCGCTTTGTTTGCATCTGTTAATAAAAGAAATGACAAGAATGTACTTCTTTGCTGGTGAGATGCAACAGAAGTATCAAGAGTCAATTTTAAAAAAAGGAAAATTCAAGATTGAATACTGCGTCTAAAATTGGGCCTTTAAACTGAAAGACATGAAAGTGTCAATGCATTTGCTTGATACAAGTAAGTGTTTCAAACTTCTTCTTCTTCTTCTTCTTCTTCTTCTTCTTCTTCTTCTTCTTCTTCTTCTTCTTCTTCTTCTTCTTCTTCTTGTTCTTCTTCTTCTTGTTCTTCTTCTTCTTCTTCTTCTTCTTCTTCTTCTTCTTCTTCTTCTTCTTCTTCTTCTTCTTGTTCTTCTTCTTCTTGTTCTTCTTCTTCTTGTTCTTCTTCTTCTTCTTCTTCTTCTTTTGATCCAGTTGTTCCAACCACTGCTTGGCCGCACTAGACCTCTGGGCGGTGTTGAGTAGCCATTCGGTGGTCTCATCGTACTGAACCGTCAGGCCATGCAATCCATCAGGAGGTCGATGGATTTGACATTGGAGGACAGCATGGTCGGCGGCTTGCTCTTCTGCGCCACACTCACAGGTAGGGTCGGCGTTAAGCCGATGCAACCGATGCAGCTGCATTGGCCCCGCGCCATGGCGTTTGGGTAGATTGTTCATTTTTGTCAAATACTCCTTGCGGTCTAGAATTCAGTAGAAACGGCTTATTAATCTCATCGTTAGCAAACAATGCTCTCGTTAGAATGAACATTGACACAAATGACAAAAATGAAAGGTTGAATCCGTAGACACAGATCTCCTAATCGAGTCCGAAGACTCCAGCTGTTGGCCATTCAACCATAGCAACAAAAAGTGCTTTATTTTGCATTTTTCGACTTAGTCAGTACTGGGCACCGAACTGTGCCAGACTGTCTGGGCAGTTGGGCAGTAGCTGTTGAGTAGTATGCCACGCCAATTGTGCCAAAACTATTGTTGGTCGTTCTAAAAAATTGCATGCTGGTGCCTTCACTTTGTGACAAATGCGCCACGATTTGGTTATAGACTTTATTTTCACTGTGCCCCAAACTTTTTCATTTGTGACAACCCTAACGTTAGCTTTATTGAAAATTGTGAGAATCCTGCGTCTTGACCCAAACGTCTTTCAACAACTCAGCAAGGTTTTTCAATTGCGAAGAGCCCACATAAGTTAGATCTGAATTATGAATTTCTCAAAGATGTAGCAGGCACGAATTTTTGAAATTGTTGTTCACAACGTAAATTATCCAAATGAGAGGTGATGCAACAGAAATGAATGGTGTACTCAGCTGGAAAAATCGGATATTTTGCTTTTGTTGTAAGCTTATTTCCGATGTTAATGTCGCGCTATCTACTCAGTGGTGTGGGAGTTGGGGGTGAAGGCGTACCGCCAAAAGTTTTGATTTGTCGCTAATGCGAGCAAAATCCCTGAAAATTCGGGCACAAAAGTTTTCGACACTTTTGCATCTGATGAATGATCAACGAGTCTGACTGAATAAAATAATATAAATTCTGGCTGATTTTTTCCCCAAAAAGAACGTTTTTTTGGCCCCACAAAAACCTTCAAGTTTTAGAATTTGAGAGAGTTGATACAATGTAATTAGCAATCAACTGCTACAGAAATTTGTAGGGGGAACGTTTGCCACACATAAGATTTTCGAGCAAATTTGGGGAAAATCGAGAAAAAAATCCTTCGCACCTCCAACAATTTCCCTGCTCCGGGGAATTTGCGGAATTGCTAAGGAGCCAACGATAAGAGAAAAAGGATTCAGCTACCTTTGACTATTTGCCGTGATTTCATGCAGGGTCTTTTTCAACAGGTTTTCAGATGAGGGGCAATATAAATCTCGAAATACCAGATCAGTAATGTTTGGTAATCTGCGGTCGAATGTCATCTCCTTCCTTTATGCTAAGGAGTTTTGACTGGGATCGGGGAAGTGGATTTGTCCGGGGAGGAAGGTGTAAGGACTGGGGGCAATTGTTCCTCAAGTAGGTATGTCAAAAACCCTGATTTCAGAAAAAACACCAAGGTATTTTAGAACATTGGATTTGACCCAGATTTTTTAGTAAACATGCCATGAATTTGCTCACTCCAGAGCCAAATATGTTTTTATAGGCTAGCCAACCAGTCTAGGGCTTCTAAACGCACAAACTGAAAAGAGTTAGACCGTTCAAAACTTTATGTAACCCTTCAAGTCCCGTGATTTTGGCGATGGTTCAAAACGCTTTAAACGCTATAACTCGCCAGCTACTATAACTATAGAGCTGTTCAAACCATCCACGGAATCAGCAAGTCTTCAAGTTTCGAGTAAAAAGATCTATTTGATTTGGGTGTAGGGTTTTCTCTTGGTGACGTCACAAAGAAGGCTTGTTTTTGAATTTTTGATCTACTTAAGTTGCCCTGGGCGCTAATCCAATGAACTAATTTTGTGGCTGAAACCTTTTTTGTAAACTAAACAATAATCTGCTTCTTTAGAGCCCTTGATTGACCTTCTAGCACGTCTGGAAATAAAGTTATGGCCCAAAAACCCTGTTGTGCACAAAAATTCAAAAACTGCAGAATAACCATCAGTTTCCCACTGGCGGCTTACGCGGCTCGCTATAACTCGCCACTACAAAATGATAGAGAGCTATTCGAATCCTCAAAAGACTCATGTCGTCTTCTAGTTTGCACTGAAAAAAAAAACTTTCGAGATTTGGGTTTGGAATTTTTATTGGGTATCGTTGAAATGAGGGAAGGTTTTGCTTTTTGTTGGTCTGTCTTTTATGACGTCATCACCCGGACAATGAGCCGAAATAGTGGCTCAAACTTTGGTTGTATTCTTGGCTAGAATATGAAGCTGTAGAGACCTAGATCAACTTCCTGGCTTTTCTGGAGCCCAAGTTATGGTCGAAAGACCCCTTATCTTGTAGGGATTCCCTAGGGAATTAGTGGGGATTCCCATAATTAGTTTCTGCTTGTTTTGCCATAACTTTTCAACCAGGAATGCTAGAAAGTCCATCAAACCATCTAAAGACTCGTATTGTAGCCTAGAATCCAAAAAAAGTTTCAGCTACAAAATCGGCTTGATTGGTGTTTTTTTGCAGTTTTAACTACAAGTCTTCACGCGTCTTTAGAGGGCTTGAACAGCTCTATAGCCTATTCTGGCGGCGAGTTATGGCCATATCCAAACTGGGTGTTATTCAACTCAGGTTTCCTTTCGTATGGGTAGAAGTTTTGACAACTTTTTGTTTTTTGTGGCATAATTTTTCATCCAGATATGCTAGAAAGCCAATCAAGGGCTCTAGAGACTCGGATGATAACCTAGTTTCGAAAAAAAACTGGGGAAAAAAATTGGTTTATCGGATTTGGCGTGGATGGCCGCGTAAACTAAGCCAAAACAATGAAATCGACACACTCACTTGTGACTCCTCCACCAGAGAACCCCAAACCCAAAGCGAAAGAATTTTTTTTCAATCTCAACTAGAAGATTTGCTGAATCCGTAGAGAGTTTGAATAGTTTTCAAGCTCAATCGGCTGGCAAGTTATAGCGTTGCAAACCCCGCTACAAAATTTTGGCGATTGTGGGACTTAAAAGGTAGGTAACAAAGAAGAGTTAGAAATTTTGAACTCCTTTAAAGATTTTATTTTTATCAGCAAAGTGCCTCCCCCGAGAAGATGCCGCCCGGGACCCAGCCCCTTGCTACGCCACTGCATATGATCAATAAACGAGCACTTCTTGTTGAAGTTTGATGCACATTAATTAGCCTCAATGTTCATTGAGTTCAAAAAATTTTTTCACGTCTTAAGGGACCCAAATATTTTTGTTTCGCCTAAAAGGATTTATCTAGGAGGTCCTATGTTTAATCAATCTATCAAAGATATGTAAGTTGCTATTATCCCGCCCTTAGCAACGTTTTTTACACACAATTCCATTCATTAGGCATTTGGATTGATATGCAACAATGTTAATTTGTTACGTTATAAGTTCAATGAAGCATTCATGATTTTTGGCGCGCAAAGCGGATGATTGCGTTTTTTCGCAGAGATCACTTGTACGCAACAGTATTAACTGGTTTTATTAAAAGGTCCACATCTTTCTTCCAAATCGTAAAAAGGGGTTTATTGTACTGAAAAGGTTGGAAACCACAGGAATATAACGTTTACTTTTCTGACAATAGCATTCAAATTGATTGTCAAGATTGCATCGCACTTCGTTGCTATGCTATAAAGTCACCAAATACGTTGTTCGTGATTAACTCAAGAACGTTTGTCTTAAGCAGTTTGAAAAACATCGCAATCAAACAACATCTTCCCACAAAATAATTTATTTTTTATGAAATACGAATTTTGGTAAACCAAAGCCTTATAATGAAAATAACGGCCAAAGAAAACGATGTAAACGACATTGTTGCAGACGTTTCGGTAATTCCTCCTACCATCATCAGTGCATTTGCAATTGAACTGCAGTGATCTTTCTGCAAGTTCTTATGGTCAGTCATCATTGCATTTGTATTTTATTTCACTGGTACAATAAAACAAGGTTTCATTAGAAATAAAAGCAGTTTATGGGAAAGTAGTTGGGATAAACTTTTGTGTTTTGTGAATTCCCATGGAAGGAGACAGGAAAAAGTGACTGAAACTTGTTTTTGCATTTTTAAGACTCATCAGCGAACAGAAATTTCGATTTCACTTAATTTAAGCATCTGTTCGTAATACGCTCAGTGTAAATTCTACAAACGCAAGAAACGGAACAGTGACAGATTTTCATGTTTTGTACAGTAAATCATACGAAAAGAGAAAAAAACTTGAAGTTATGTTGTGTGGATATTATCTGCCCATGAAACACATTTAAAACCATTTTATGTTTAGAATCATTCAATGAATTTCAAACAATTGAACTTTTGACAAAATTCTCATTTCGGCCAGAAATACAACGATTCACGTCTTAGTTAAATGGCCTTTTTCAATACATTTAAATTTTATTTAACGGTTTTGTACCTCTGCTAACAGCATTGTTTCATTCCACGGTTACAATGTTTGTCATCAACTGGCAAAGAGGAAAAAAAGTTCAATAACTTCTCATCACAAAAGTGTTGATTGTTTGCTTAGCAGGGACCAGCAAAATCGAGAGCTCTCATTGCTGTTGCGCTTCGTAGCAAAATCGATAAAACCTTATCTATTGGTTTCATGCGCCATATGCCTACTGTAGGTTCTATAGCTGAAATGAATCCATCCCCAGCAAAAGCCTTGGAAGCAAGATGAAAGTTTTTGCAGACTTTGTTTTCAAAGTTGCTGTTGGTTCTGTTGCATTGAAAGATAAAGTTGCATAAAATAAGCAAAAATATAAACTCAGATCATGAAGGCTCGCTGTAAAATCGTGTTATTTCAGGTAATAGCCTATTTCTTAACGACAGGAAAAAGAGAAAAGTTTTGAATTTACTATGGCAATGGCAAGATCAGCTGCTTGTTTCTGGCTCGGCAGGGGCTCCTCCATTTATGAATTGAAAATTTTCATTTTTTAAAGAAAAAAGAATGCGAAGTACTATGTACTTTTTCATTTTGTACACATCTGCGCCGCGTTTGGTGTAAATGTCCGAGACTTCATGACAATAGGTTTGCAGATAAAAATGCAAAAATTAAAATTTTCAGCGGAATAGTGTCGAAAAAGGTGCGAATAAAAGTTACTGTATGTCTATCGATAAGGAAAAATATGAAACTACACAAGGCAAGAACAGGTTCAGAGTTATCGCAAGGAACTTTACAATGACTTTATAAAACGTGAAAGAATTTTACGATGACTTTGTAATAGAATCTACATGCCCTCTTTGGGACAACGTTTTTCATTTTTTGTATTTTTTCTCGGTTAAGGCATTCTGCGCTGATGATTAAAGGTTGGCAATGGTTTGGTTCGTACATAAATCAGCTGAAGTCGTTTTGCAAATTGCAATCCTCAATCTTGTTTGTGTGGAACTTGTTGTATCTTGCTCATTGCTCTCGTCGCCGTTTTGCTGCTACAGTTGGGATGACATATTCTGGACTATGTTTGGATGCCACCCCGATATTCCCAGGTTAAGATATGACAAGAAGGCTGAAGAATGGACCACGCGATGTCCCGAAATCAATCATTGTATATATGGGGTTGATCAAAGCGGTAAGAATATTAATGAAATTTGTAAGTGGAACTGGATCAGAATGATGTTGAAGGTTTTTAAGAACTTGTTAACAATATGAGCATATTTTGCGTTTTAGGTACTTTGTGTTGCCTTAACTTAATACTTAGCACAATACCCTAGGATAAAATGTTACTCCGTTCGCTTCAATAAAGAAATCCATTCGTATTTGCAAGAATGAAAATAAAAACAAGAAGAGCAAGGCGTTGACTTTCAATAAAATACCTTTGCTTGCAGATTATGACATGTGTCCTTCTTGTCTTCTGGGACCTGGAGAAGAATGCGGAGAATGGAAAGGCCGGTGTGGCGATGACATGGTTTGCCAGTACAATGCAATCTTAAGTTGTACTGGAAAATGCGTTTCAAAATCGGAGTTCTTTCACCGAAAAGAAGGGGAAAAATGCGGCGACATTGACGGTGAATGTAGCACCGGCCTACAATGCCAGCTTTTACCAGTAAGCATTTGGAATTTTTATGTTGAAGGTACATGCGTCAAAGAAGAGACCTTCAATTTGCTAAAGCACGGTGAACCATGCGGGGGAATGCTCCGAAAGTTCGCTGAAAAGTGTGTTCCAAATATTTTTTTTACTTTCCAAGTTATATTTGGACTTGATCAAACAAAGGCAGGATCGACTATAACAACAACAAACACAAGTATTTCCAGTAATGACACTTTTTCTAAGTATTTAAATGATTCGGAGAAATCAAAAGTCAGTGCAAACAGTCAAAGCGACGCAATCCACGGAAAAAATGTAGATAATGCTGAATTGGTTGTTGAAGATACTCCTTTTCAAAGAAACGCGGATTTGACTGAAGTTGAAGACGGACTACCTGTTATCGATGCTTTCAAAGTTGCTGGAAGCGGGAAAAATGAATCTGAAGGAAATCTTCAGAACACAATTGGTAAACCAGTTAATGTGGAAGGGAAAGCTGTTGTTTACATGAATGAAAAACTGCTGTACACTGATTTTCCCGAAGAAGGTCCATCTGATTTTAAAACTTTAGAACTAATCAATAAGGGAGAAATGAAAACCCTCAAAGACGACGAAATCGTTATTGTTTATGATAATTCAATAAAAAAATGAACTTAGTTTTCATCTTTCGTGCACAAAATAGATGCTTTTTAGACAGTAGAATAAAAGTAGCTTAGCGCTGCATCTTTCAAGTATTGTTAAGCCATCGCGTACTCTATTTTTAGCGATGATTATGCAAAATAAATTTGTTGCTCTTTTTTTCTCTCCACAAATAGTAACACAAATTGACAATATTTGTTAAGACACAACAAATTTTTCGAAGAAGAATTAAATCTCCATTAATGTTTGAAAATTGTTCTTAGCCTCGAAAGCGTACCATCTTTTTACTTTGTTGATTTGTGTCTGATTAATAAGCAAGTTTTGCTCAAACGGTACAATCGACCTTTGAAAGACATAGACTATAGACAGAGCTACTCAAATGTCGGACCGCGGTCCGAATCCGGACCTTTGGGTGATGATGTTTGGACCTTGTCAGCCTCACAAAAGTGTATTCTATGCACAGAAGTTTTTATCCCAAAATCTAGCCCTTTTTGTTGTGCTTTTGAAGTATTAACCCCTAGCCAACTGTTATAATTGATTGTCAGTCAAGTTGCTGTTCAGCTATATTGCCACGCACAGTTGCTCTGAGTTGCTCTTGTATCTCGTTCGAAATAATTGTTTCATCATAATTGTTTAACAATCGATGTAACTACAAGGTCTATCCTGGTGAAGATAGTAGAATTAAGGCTAGGAAATAGTGATGAAACATTTTCTTGCCGAAAACA
>Ga0210059_1007618_pt1 | contig 17172 bp, 6 predicted proteins | sample Ectturendosymbi2_FD_188042 | JGI IMG/M metagenome (GOLD analysis project Ga0210059, IMG submission 188042) | Ecteinascidia turbinata endosymbiont from Florida, USA - Sample 2 (SPAdes) (version 2) | ecosystem: Host-associated > Tunicates > Ascidians > Unclassified | place: Key West, Florida...
GATTCGCCCACTGCGCCGCACGTATGTTGTTGTTGTCAGAAAAACTGATGAGTTGTTGTGCGGCGGGTACAAATGGGTGTCTCGATTTGAGGCGCCGTGCAGCTGCACCCGATAGACGGGTGAGTGCTGAGTGGAGCAGGTGTCCAGGCTCCATGGCACGGCGTTCTAAAGATACTGTGGCTTCTCTGCGACGAAGCTCAGCAGGTTGGATGCCTGCGAGGATTGGAAAGTTGTCCGCTGGTGTAGGACGCAGGCATCCAGTCACAATTCGCAAGGCGTCGTTGATGGTGGGGTCAACAAGGCGGGTATGAGCATTGCGGCACCAAACAGGAGCGCAGTACTCTGCAGTTGAATGGACCAGGGCTAGGGTGGCTGTTCGCAACGTTGTTGCTCCAGCACCCCAGCTAGAGCTATCAAGCCACCTCAGGAGTGCGACGCGTGATATTAGCTTCTTGCGAAGTGACTCAAGGTGTCGGCGGTACGTGAGCGACCTGTCCAACGTTACCCCGAGGTATTTGGGCTCGGAGCAGAAGGGCAGGGTTTCGTTGTTGAAGTTGGCTTTCAGCTCACGCTTAGCTTCCTTGCTGTTGAGATGGAAGACTGCCGACACCGTTTTCGTGGTGCTGATCTTTGGCTTCCAAGTCTGGAGGTATTCACCTAGTGTTGCCATGTCCTTGCTCAGCGCCCCTTCCACTGCCAGCCAATCTCCATCAGCATGCATGATTGCTAGGTCGTCAGCATATGCATGCTTTCTGGACATGGTGCCTGGCGGGTCAGAGGTGTAGATGTTGAACAGAAGGGGAACCAGGACAGGTCCCTGTGGGACGCCATTCTTGAGGCGTCGTAACCTGCTCCTTTGGCCATTTCCAGTGGTAAGGGTAAAGCTGCGATTGCTGACCATCTCCATGACCATGTGGACCATGTGTCTGCCAGGCTGCAATCGCAGCAGCTTGCAGGTGAGGCCGCGGTCCCATACGGTGTCGTAGGCTGCTGTGAGGTCGACAAACACAGCTCCGGCCTTCTTTTTAGCTGAAACGCTATCCTTGATGTCCTGTGTCAGCAGGATGACCTGATCTACGACCGACCTCCCGTGTCGGAAGCCCGCCTGCTCCTGTGCGAGCAGTGGGTCGGTGATTGTTTCGACACAAGCATAGATGAGTCTCTCGATGATTTTAAAGGGGACACACAGCAGAGATATAGGACGATAGCTCTTTGGGTCCCCCAATGGCTTCTCTGCCTTAGGGTCGCAACTACTAGTGCTCTTCTCCAGATCTTTGGAATTTTGAGTTGGCGCATGTAGGAACATGTAGGAAATAAACTTGTGTTTTGCAAATACGCTATAGTCCATTGCCTGTTTTACTGCAAAAATATGGCAACATAAAAAGTCACTTTGACATAAAAGCATTTGATTAATCGAAGTGGACGTACAATCAGGCCCGTATCCAGGTTTTAAGGGTTTGGGGTCAAAATTGGGGTAACACTGCCACCGAATGCCTCCTCGCGGCTCAGAGTTGGAAGTCGGGCTGGGTTCGGGCTTAAGTTTGTCAAAATGTTTCGGGCCAATTTTGGGCTTGCATACAAAACTTTTTTATAACATTCAGAGCAAAGATGTTTTTATGTTCGTGAAAAAAATTTTTATAACATTCTGACCAAAGATTTTTTTCTTTCATTTGTTGTCCTCACCGCGGTGACTTCTGTATGAGTGAAGTGATTGTGATTATCTTCAGCTAATCCTATTTGCAAACACAGCTGTGTTCTTTTGTTCTCTGCTCAGATTAGTCTCACTCTTCTTGAGAAAGCGACAGCGGTGAGGAAATGAGCACGCGATGGCGTTGCTTCGAAAAGATTAATCACTTACGCGATTCTTGGCTTGTTTTTAAGAAACAATGGCTCCCTAGAAACCGGCTTTTCATGTCTATAGCGTTATTCTAGATATTTTCTTCTATGCCTATAGCGCCATCGTGGATAGTTTCATGATAGTTTCTTTTTTTCTTGAGAAACATTACATTTCGCAGTGTTATCGTTGTCTAACAAGCTAAGTTTGTGCTAAGTGTTTAAGACAATGTTTTGGTCGAGGTGACTGCTATTTTGGATGTGATAAAACCGTGTACCTATAGCTATACTCGTACACTACGTTTTTGATGCCACGCAGTTGCGCATAGCTTGACTCACTCGGCAGATTTCGCTTTCGGGTCTATATCGGGCTTCAAAAAGAAATGTCGGGCTCGGGCCAGGTTCGGTCTTGTGATTTCGGGCTCGGGCTTCAAAACGAGGCCCGGTTACAACTCTGCCGTGGCTACGGACCTGCGTACGCTTTCTTTTTCGTTTCTATCATTCATCTTTCAACCGTGACCTGCCCGTTTTCAACGATCTCATCACAAACGTTTTTCAAACAATCTGGCAGTTGGTGGTTACACTTGACAGCGCCCTGCTGTCGTTTAACAAATTTTGTTCGCCTTATTGCAGTCCTTGCGCTGGTGCAAGTTATTACAGGCATGTAGGGATTGAAGAACAGTTCATCAGCGGTCTTGAAGTTTGATTATATCTTCGTCATTGGTGTACTGCTCTTTATTTAATTGCTGGGCAAGTAGCCAGAGTCACATTTTTGCAATTTTTAAAGATTCCGTAACAATGAAAATCCCGTAACGAACCTCGATTGCTTGTCTCCATATCTGGCATAATGAAGAAAGTTTTAATTTGTTAGAAACACGCACTTTAGAACTTAATTAACCTGCAATGGCACGACAGAAGTGAAATTATAGTTTTGGTTTGTTCAATTTCTCAATAATGATGCCTCAGCTTTGCGGAACTAAAATTAAGATGGAGAAAGAAGTGCTGACAACACTAAATTAGTGGGATTATTAAGATTCACCATGGAATACGTCCACTTTTCATAAACTCCTGCAAAGCCTGTCTCTCTCCTATAGCTACGCCCTTCCCAGCACGTGGCGATCGGCTTCAAGAGACACGAGTGGAAGAATGTTTGATGAACAAAATTATGACCGATTACCACAGGGCAGCTCCTTATACTACTTCACGTCGCGTGCAGAAGATCTTATCTGCAAAGAGACCTCGTGGCTTGATGCGGTTTATGATTATGCGAATGGTGTTAGCGTTTGCCGTTGATCAGTACATGTTCAGCGTTTGAGCTTCTCGCGACCACAATATGGAATAGCTGCCCTGCGTGCTGACAAAATAAATAATCATGCGGCGCCTGAAATTTAATCTCATCTCATCGGCTATCACAACCAAAGCACACTGTTCGCGTATGCTGTGAAAAGTTCCGAACCGTTGTAAAACGCGCATACCACTGCTGTTCAGAGTTCACACAACGCAACTGTTGATTGTTCCAACAGAATGAGGCTGCAACAACTGCTTGGTTTCACGGTCTGGCTTTATTTACCGGCAAACAACGGTAGAATTGATCGCAAAAGTTAGTAATTGCGGTATTGGGCTGCACTGCAAGTAAATTTCGTTGCGACTCATTGTTTGAATTTTTTTAGTATCTTGTCCATGGTTAGTGACTCCTATAATCAAAAAAGGAAGGTGTTAACGTCCAGTGAGCTGTTGAGTTGACAAGGCTGGTTTCCGTTTCCGATCATTTACCGCACAACCAGCATTAAGCTGTACTATGTCAGTTTTTAGGTTAACTTAGAGATGCTTTAGGACTAAGTTGTAATAAATATGCTTTCAAATTCCAATATAGATAAAATGACGTCGTTTGTTCACTTTTTTAATGTGGCTTTAAACTAGTTTGTTATTTTGAAACGGCAACATTAGGACGTTTCAAACCGCACTTGTCTTTGGTTGTCTAAAACAACTTATTGTACGCTTTCGTTAGTCAGCATTCACTTTGGCCAATTACAACCTCGAATAAAAGTATAGGTAAAGTATGAGCGCCAATACTTTTATAATCTTTTGGGAGATTCTTAAACCTGCAGCAAATCTGTCTGTTTTGTGCGGAAGAAACCAAAAAATTTCCAACGCTAGAGTGTCAAAACCCAACATAATCGATGGTCAAATATATGTTCTGACGAAAGTCGAAAATCTGTTAAAATTGAGGTGGTTTTCGGTGACGTCACATCGTGAAAGTAACTCTGGAAATAGCAATTGCTCGTTTATTCCAACAATATCGCACAGAATCACTACTAGGAGAAACGATTCGAAAGTTTGCTCTTAGCGAAATTGCAAAAATAAAACTTTTTAGAAACTTTTAACCTGAAGGAACCAAGCACAGAGTTTCTTTGCACAATCAATGTTAAAGTGTAGCAAACAGTGGTGTAGCCAGCCCAGAATTTTTGGGGGGTCAAAAAATTTTGGGGGGAAATGTTTGACTTAAGGCGAGCAACACTATTTTTGTTTGGAACGCCGCTTCTCAAAGCACAAATTGACTAGATGCTATAAATTTGGGGGGACCATAGCTCCCTGGCTACGCCTATGTCTGCTACATATGAAAACACTTGAAGGAGTTCTGAAATAATTACCCTGTTCCCAGCGATAAATATAAAAAAATCAAAACTGCGTATAGTTCTTGTTTGTCACAAAGTTCTGTGAAGGCAGTCATAGTTCTTTGCAGTTCATTTCGCTATGTGTTTCTTTTACTTCCGAACGTTTTTTTAAATTCATGCCTCTGACCGTGTTTTGTGTTGTACTTGACTGGAACCAGAGAAGATGCATTCGTTACCGGCCTCAATTTACCCTTTCGCTTAATAAGCGAGTTGACACCGAATGTGAGCACGAAATCAGTTCTATCAAAATATCGCATTTCATGAACAAATTGCCGGAAAGGATCGCATCCTGTTGTAGACTGAACCAGGCATTTTGAAGAAGTGTGCGACTGAAGTGAAAAGATGCATTTTTTGCTATATCATCACATCAAAAGATGAACAACATACATTCATTTAGAGCCTTTACGTTTGGCAGCACTTGCTGAACAATAGAACAAATATTCCTTACTATATTAAACACGTATACAACATGGAAGTGGTGTAACTATAGTGGAGTTTCTCAACTTTGTAACACGCACAAAAGATTTAGTAACATGCACAAAAGAGTAACACGCACAAAAGATTCTTATACGCTCTAGAAACAACTTCGTAAATCTATTGGTATGCATTAGCAGAATAAGCAGCTTTGTCCGTAAGTGAAGCATTTTGAGTGTGATTGTAGCTCAGCACTTGCGAAACTGTAAATCAGCAGTGGAGCTCGTTCAGAATGCAGTTGCTTTTTTGTGAAATTTCTTTGTCGGAGGATCTTGAAGTTTTTGTTTTCTTTCGGGCCCGTAGCCGCGCCATAAACCCTAGTGAAATATTGCATCATGCCACATGCCAGATGGCCGATTTACGTTCTTAGAGGCTTGTTTCATTAACGCGGTCGCAAGAGGAAACACCGAAGTGGGTTTTTGGCCAGAGAAGAATGTTGAAAGGCACTCTTGGCCGCGCTTTGACGTGGGCGTGTTTTATCAAGTTCAATCGATTCGCTTGAAATCGTGTCTGCCATCCCGACTTGTAGTACTATCCAGGCTTTGTTTTGGTTTGACGTCAGTGAAGCAATCTCCCGTAAACGTTACGAAAGGTTCTTTTTTTTAATTCCAAAGAACGCCTTTAAGATAGAGGAAAAATTGGACGTTTCCGAAAGTAAATTAGAAACACTAGCGTAAAACCAACAGATTTAAATCAAAACTTCGTATCAAAACATTTTGAAAACCATTGTTTTCATCATGAGCAAAATTCATCGAAATTTTTAAAAATCATGATAAATTTACGATGACAACAGTTTGCCTTGCAAGAGGCCCAACATGATGTTTTTTCAATGCGTGTTTCGCGTCGACACTTCTAAAACCAATGAACATTAAAAGTTTATTTTCGTCAATTGTCTACAAAATACTGAGCGGCTATGCGCAACAGCAGAGTGGAGCACGGGCAAAAATGCACAAGCCAAAGTCCGAAACTTATCCCGCGTATTCAGGTTCAGCCCCTGCCGTACGCATTGTCGAGACAGGCTCTTACGTAAAAATTGACTTGACATTAACCTTCTTCGTATCGATTTACAAACTAAATAACTTCACGTACGCCAGTAAAGACACTATTGCCAGATAGAGCAACATCCTGGTTTCCCCAAAGCGTGAGTGGGGAATGTTGCAGCATGGTTGATTTGGTTTGTTCAAAGAAAGGGCGTAATGGAGGAATTTAAAGTGCATGTCAAAACATATTTACGAAGTGAAGGTAAAGATGCAATGACGTGCAAGGCTTACAGTAGGGTAAATGTAGCAGCTCTCTTTAATGCCAACATCAAAGTCAAGGATGAAATTTGAGGAGCCAGGTTTCATGATTACTGATGATTTTCTAAGACAATCACGAACCAATCAGTTCCGGTTGCTCTGTAGTAATTTCTCATATATGTTACAGGGTCGAGGATAATTTCTTTCTTCCTCGCTCAGAATTTGCTTTTGGCGCCAACACATGGCGTATCTTACTATCTTCGGGGCGTTGCGTGTGACGAAACTCTTGTTGCGTAAAGAGTGGTTCAACTAAAGCGGCTGTCTCTTTTACTTCTCCCTGTTTCTCCGTGGTTGATGTGTAAAGACTCCGTGCCCACAGAGGCCTCGAATCAAAAGCCGATCAAGAAATTGCTTTGTCACGTGAAAAGTGATGCAATCTCAACGTGTCCGGTTTTCAATGGCTGTTCTTGAAGGTGGTCTGGCTGTTATAGCAGAGGGCTTGTAGAACAATTCTGAAAACCCGATTTATCTCTCGACTTGTGAGAACAAAGACCATGTCTCAATTTCGCAATCACAACTCGTCACACTCCAAGCAGTAATCTTCTTGGCTTTCGCTGACGTGTACGGGAAGAGGCGGAGCAGGAGATATTGGAGAAGAGCTGCTGGACTGCCTGGTAACGCTGGTGAACGCACGTACACAGAGTTTTTGTTACCGTGTACACGAAATTAACCCGCACAAGACATGACGGCCGAGCAGCAGGACTGTGTCAGTAGCGTCACTAAATTTAAATAGAACTGCAGGCAGATCTGAAAAAGGTATTGCAATCTGATAGAGTTTTCGGTTTTCTTGGCTTTCTATGGCTCTTCGTAAACGATAAAGTCAGCACAACGTCTGTAGAACTCTTTCGAAGCATCCGGTCCACATCGGTGTGTCTGGGCGAAGACCATCGATCACATTTCCTAACAATCTAAGCAGTAATCATGCGCCTGTCACTAACGTATAAGGGAAGTGGCAGAACGGGCAGAATTTAAAATCACCTGTTAAATCGATAGGTAACGTTGATCAGCGCACGTACATCAAGTTTGTGTCTTGGCGCATGTGAAAATAACTCACACAATACATAACAGCAGAAACAGTCTCCATAACATCAGCAAATTTGAAATCCTTAATACCCAACTTGAATTAATCAGTTAAATCTGAACGTACTCTCCTACAAATTGTGTTTTTAATCTATCACTTGCACGAAATACACACGCTCTGAATATTTTTCATCATTTGGAAAGGTCGAGAAATAAGTATTCGGCCACAACTTTTTTGATCGCAGCAAATACAGTAGCTATACCAGCACAAGTCACATCACTACAAATAACAATATCACAGAGTGCGCTGCCTGGCGTGGAAGTAATGGCTGCGGGACAAGAATTTTGCACATACGTTTTAGTGGTACAGAAAGGCTTAGATTTTTAAAAGAGCGTTGCAGGGACTGCTCTCATTTAGCAGTTAGAATAACTTCCTTGCCAGTTACTTTGTTACAACCTTCTGTCATTTGTCCTCGTATTGTGGTGTAAATACAACTTCTGACTGTGGGGCGCGAAATGATATGCAAAGGAAAAGAAATTTTAGGTGATTTTCGTATTTTGCCTAAATTTTTCCCCTCAACACGAAATTTTGCGCGACAGTTGCTCATAATTCCTGTTTTCCGTGAAAATACTCAGAAACCGAAAAGCAATATGGGTCATGAAGCTTATGCACTCTTCCTATATTTTACTAACACTTCAAATATTTGAGAAGTTTTCAAACATTTTACAAATTGTCTACTTTTTTTGCACCATTTTTGCACAATTTTTTAACTGCAGAGATATATTTGCCCTCCCTCCCATGGCTGCGTCATAACTTATTATGTAAGGAACTTCTCCATGATTGGTCGGAATCTTGAGGCTGCTTCTACGTTTCAAAAATGCATTATTACCAAAATTGTCACATGCTGTTGTCAGGTTCTTTGACAGCGCTATGAATTATTGATGCATAGTTCTTGGAATTCGCCAATTTCTAGATGACGGCTTGAGAACTCGAATTTTCTATGTGAGTGGATTGCTGAGACCTCAACAAGAGCAAAGCTCGGTTACAAGTAACTCAACTGCGCAGATCCAATAAACCCACTCAATATTACAGGTGGACAAAAGTTGATTTTATTGTTGATACGAACGGGATTGTTCATCAACCAGCCTCTTATCGATTTAGCTAAAAGTCTATTGTAATTTTAGTGCAAACTCTCCCTACTATTAAATTGTATTTGCCATTTGACTGGTTTTCTTTTACTCGTAAAACAGATTGAATTGCAACGGTGACTAGTTCATTTTTTAGGAATCAAATGAACACAACAATCGAAGCATGTACCTCACTGTTGACATAAGTTCAGCATGTGATGGGTTGTTCACTGTTATGTAGTTGTTTTAAAAGATCAGTTAGTTTGCGATTGCGGTAGGTAACTTTTCAGACGTTTTTCTTGACTCATTATTGTTTAACTTTACGTTTGCCTATCGCTTTAGTGCGAGCAATTAGCCTTCCATTTTAAAGAGTTTTTCCTCAAACTCCTGTGAGGTCAACCAATTTCCTTTAAAAGTAGTCTGTGGTGGTGAAGGTTTTCAGCCGATCGCTTAGTCCTAATATAAAAGTGAAACCATCGCGAACAGGTGTCAGAAGTAGGTGTGCAGGTATGAGTAGGTGGATGGCAATCGGTCCGACACGAACAGCGCCTGTATGAAAGCGAACACTCAGTGGAATGCGATCGATGCTCCGGTGGGTGTTGCGCCACCACCCAACGGCGAAGAGGGAGTGTAGTTTTCACTCTATTGAGCAGCACCTGGTCAGCTGGGTGAAAGATTCAACATTTGGAGAACATCTGTCGCACAAACGAATGCTTGTATTCGTGCTTACTGGCATGGTCACTGGAATTCAAGCTGATTCAACCAAGTGTCAATCACAAACTTTCGTTCGCTACAGTAACAAAACACTGGCTCTGCCTCCAACTGTGACAAAGAAGATTCAGAGTAAAATAATCAGCAGCTTGTGAGTAAAGCTTTCCGTTTTTCTGAAAACCATTGTGATTCTGTCACGTTTGTGAGCTAAATGTAGAAATTATACCATCAGCACAAACTTTATAAGCTTGTGTTCAGATTTTTCCTAAATTTCAATACATGGGCGTAAACAACATGTCTTGTCTGGACGAAGTTTACAGGTGTGACAAGAAATAGTATGTACAAATTCAGCTGCCTATAAATTCTGCACTGGGTTCTCGAAAAAACAGCTTTCGATCAATTCAGAAAAAGTTCTGAATTGCAGTGGATATCTTTCAAAATTTGGAAAACCAGACGTCTTGAAAAGCGTGGAGCAAGGTTGGCTTGGCACCAAATTTGAATCGAGTCAATTTGCGTAGCATGGGATAACGCACACCCATTTTTTAATTTTCACAGCTTTCAGGAAAGTTTAAACTTATCTTAATAGGTAAAGTAAACCGCGGCACTGAAGAAAAAATATAATGCTGCAAAGCTAATCATTGAATTGTCTATTGGTGAAAAAACGGGCGTGACATAGTACGCACGTTACTGGGCAATGTATCCCAGCGCGATTCTGCGTCTGCCCTGTCCAAACATCTTTTATCAAGCAATGTCAGGTATGAGACATGTATCTTTCTAGAAACGACGAGTCAAGAGTTACGTCGCGACGACGTGTAGTGCAGAAAGTGGCCAAATTGCTTTCAACTTCAACGAGCTTGACAACTTGGAGTGCCCTTAAATCAACGAGGTCTTACTTGTCGCACAAAGTAGAGATGCTTAGCCGTATTTCTTGCAAGACTTTTTAACAGTAAACGCTAAAACTGGAGCATTTTTCGTTCAAAGGTAGCTGGCACTTCAATCTTAGAAGCGCGCCGCGGGCATGTCGACACCAGCAGGCAAGATTTGTTAAACACTGAGTATGATATGAATTGCCAGCAACTTCTTTGCGTAAGGAATAACCAGTAACGCGTTTGATGGTATAGTGTAAAGATGTCAACGGAATCTATTTTATTTTTGAAAGATTCCATCTTTCATGTCTGTAAATGTATCATTGCAATTCGGTTCGGTTCAACATTATTGAATCAGCGAGACAAACAAATGTGTAGATGGTCAACGGGCAACCATGTTGTTTCTTCATGATCTGTGTTGATAAAAGTTGTGTTTTGTCTTTGCTACATGCCTCTGTTCTGCAACGTCATGGTTGCGGCATGGCTTTTTGCTTCATAACCTCCATAATTGTCACTTCTTTCACTCTCTCACCTGTGTGCATGACTCACTTGCTCATCTATATATCTCTCAACTCTTCATGCATTGCTCGCCCACCATCATCTGTGTAGATACGTTTTATCAACAAATGAATCAGTGAATGCCATTTGCGATATGCTGAATCAAAGTACTTCCAGCAGCGGTACAGTTCTGTTGGTTTTTGTTGGACTGCTTTGATCAATTATTATCGACATGTTGTTTGCGAGTCCGTGCCTTTCTATTGAGGTCCATTTTTTGTGTTTTTTTTTCTAATCGAAACCTCAGAAGTTTCAAGCGGAGTGAAACATATCAGAACACTGTGGTTTCATCATAAGTCATACGATAATCAAGACAACTAAAAAAGGGAGCGAAATAATAATGCACAAGGGGTCAACAAAACTCACAGAAAGCGCAAACATTCGAAAAGCAATGGCTAAGCATTTTGTGTTTTATTCATACTGCTCAGGTTTTCCATTCACAAGTTACTTTTAAAATTAGCGTCTTCTTCTCCTATTTCTTGGTCAAAAATTTGCAGTATCATCGTTTTATGCAACTATTTGACACAACGTTTTGCGACATGCTAGCGACAAAGCACAACAATGCCATTTTTATGGTGGAGTTTGTCCAGGTCGTAGGTTATTACAGGTCAATGACACCGAAGAAAGCGTGAGGGTAGTGCGACGTTTAGACAAAAAATAGCTTGTTCACTGTTAGTCAGCCTAAGGGCAGCGCTGTACTTGGCTGATATTCACTGCAGAAAAGTCAAGAAAAATGCAGAGATTTGGAGCAAAATGCTTCATGATTAGAGCTTAATTCTCATCAATTAGTGCATTAATTGCGTAACGCGGATTCGCAGCTAATAGTTTGTGCGTGAATTACACAGACCTGCAATTAAAAGAGAGACAGTTTGCTTTTCTTTTGTCTGGGTCTCAGGTTTTTCCGGAAAGTTCTCCAATGAAAAGGAGTACCGTAGTTGAATTTGAAAGATAGAACTCCTTTTGAGGAAAACGTTTCGTTGCATTTCATGTCATTATATTGCGTGCACAGGTGGTTTGTCGGCAAGAGTAAAACTAACGTAACATTTTTGCCTGAAAAACTAACTTACGTGTAAAAGAGAATAAATTATACATCGAATGGAAAATACATTCCGTCTGATTTTCGCAAGGATCACTTTCAGAACGTGAATATGACATCTTTTAGTGCGAGTCTATATTCCTGAGGAGTATATGTGAGCAAGAAAGTCTTAAAACTTACCAAAAATTCCCTATATTTTTACAAAAGAGCAAGACGTTTGCTATCAACATTACGTACTTGAACGTGTTCGTTGTTGAAACTGATCAATTAAAATTTTGCAGAAAGGCATCATTATAATATCCCACATAGGTACAACTTTTTTCGAAGTTATTGGCAACAAACTACCCGAAAGACAATGATAAAAAACGAGTATATTTCTTGAATCTTTCAAAAACTTGCTCGCTTCACAATCTTTTTATTTTCTACTTTTTCTATTTAACATATCATGTTAACTTGCTATGCTGGGTAAGCTTCAGAGTCACAACGACTCATTCAACCTATTTTGAAACTCCATTACTTGACTCGAGTCAAAAAATGTCAAGACTGTATTTAATAATGAATTTCGGTTTTTTTGTCTAAACGTCTTGACTCATTGAGCATGCTTCTGTGCTGGTAGTTGCAGTTATAATTTTCTGGGAAGCACTTAGTGTTTTATCCATGTTTGCTTGTGCATTACTTCCCTTTTACTGCATCACCACCTACAAAATGTTTCCGTTTTACTATGTACATAGCCAGGCGGACACAAGTCACAAATAAAGACGTCGAATGGTGTCTGACTCCACCGGTTGTCAGTAGAGACCGAATCATTTGCAGTCAGCTTCAGATACAGTCATTCGCAATGCAGAGACCGAATCCAGTTGTGACTTGTGTTGTGAGTTCTATAGGTTTGTTGCCAAGTCATTACTATTCTTTAAATTTGGAACAGGGTAGAGGCTTTGAGCTGAAACGTGAGTGGTTTCAAAAATATTTTTGATTGACATGCGAATGTTTTCCAAAGATTCCCAAAACTTCTATTCCTCTCTTTTCCAAACATTGAGGAGCAAAAAAAGGTCATATTCAAAAATGAACAGCAGTTATTTCAAGTTATTTCAAAAGTGACTCGCGTCGTTTCGAAAAAAATGATTGAAGTCATTTCGAGTAATTCAAAAGCGTGATTTAAGCCGTTACACCTCGGAATACTGTTGTAAAAGAAGCACCGAGGAAATCGGAATGTGTCGCCAGCAAGATTCGACTCGGACTTGACTCGCCAGCGTCAAGAACTCAGCGTCAATTCCCAAGTGTTTACTGTTAACCTGGAGGAACGAGTGCGAAAACATTATTCATTGCATTTCTGTGGGTAAGGCTTGCATACCAGTCAATGAGTGTTACGTTTTATATGACGTATTAGTAGCTTACATCATTTTACAGAAATAGATCTTGCAGCATTTTGCACTCACAGTTTTTGTTTCTTTAATTGATTCGTGTCTCGTGTAGCTTTGTTGGAAAAATTGAACACATTTTTTATTTTGACTCTTCCTTCGTTCCTAGGCTATTTTTCTGTATTTTTGGTATGGTTTTTCGTTTTCACGAGATACATTAACTTTACCATACAATCTGTGATTGTTCAGTGTGCGACATTGCTAGCACGAACCTAATTCATCTTGAATGTCGCTCTGCTCTCTTCACAAGGGCCCTTTCAAGTCTGGCGCCAGTGGCAAGATTGCATCTAGTTGAAGACAAGAGTAATGAAATAAAAAGGGATAGGCTTGACAGATAGTGATAGTAATTAGCAGTAAGAACGTTTCTTCAGACAGTATTTAACAATGAATTTCATGCCAAACTTCTGAGAGACCGCTATAAAGTGGAGCAGACTTGATTGAGCAGGTTAGCTTATTTCGCGAACAAGATTATTTTAAGCTGTATTGACTATGCCGCCGTATTCATCGCTGAGCTGCAAATAAGTCTGTTATAAAGCGGTCTGTTCACCTTTCTTTTGATGATCGAGATCTTGGCTCAGCAACCTGTCTTACCATGAATTACTCGCCATATTCTGATTTTGAGGGTCAAGTCAGTGCGTAATTCATTTATGGCGACACGACACTACCTTAATTGACAGTGTGCATGAAAGTTACCTGACAAAGTGCAAATCGCGATTATCGAGTTTTAATCGCTATGCAATTGCGGCGAGATTATTATCGTGCAGTTAGCCACGTGGTGAGAAAAAAGCACGCTGCGAGAAATGACAAAAATTGTAAAAGGACGGCGTCATCATTAAACTTTTTCGATAAGTCTGACGGTTAATCTTTAACGCATTCTATTCCACGCCAACCAGGTATGAAGAAAGCTGCGGTGAACAGCAGAACTCCGCCAGGCGCTTCGATCTTTGGCAGCTTGTGCCCGCGGCATCAGCGCTTCGCGAGTTTGTTTTTGAAAAGTACTAGAAGCAGTTTGCGGAAACACGAAATGCGCTAGCAAAGTAAATCCAGTCCGGTTTCCAAGTGCTTTTTTGCAAGCCTGGTGGCGATAAGAATGATTATCATGCATGTGAGGGAATGGTGAAACGGAATTCCTTATTTTAAGGGATATCTGTGAAATATTAATGCAGCATGATAGGAACGAGCTTTCTGTATCGCAAAATGTTCAGAGAAAAGGTAAGTTATTCTGCTTCAGGCTCATTGCGTGCACTGATTTATTTTTTACAGATTCTCGTCGCTGATTTGTAGAAAGTTAACGAGTTTTTCAAAAGAGTGTTTTTGATTTTTCACGAAACTACTGTACCAGCGATTTTCAAGGCAATACTGTAAAATGGAACTTCTTGAATTTCACGAGCTTCAGCATCGAGGCGGAATTAAGACGGACAGTAAAAGAAGCGACCTGCTATTAGGCGGTGAAATTAACTTCTGCACCACAAGCGTGCACGAACTGGTCCCGATATGTCTCTTCGGCAAAAGCGCTGCTTATTCTCGGTATGGCAAAGACATTGCTACGTTCTGGCATATTTTTGCTGCCACCATTGCAGTGACCACTTTCGCCACGCTTACATCAGCATCCGTCTCCAGAATCCCGAAATACCAAGGTAAGAAATCTTTACTACATCCAATAACTTCAATGTTTAATCTTAGTTTCATGATTTTTGCGCCGTGTTTATCGTCCTACAAAGACAAAAATCACCGAACAAACTTCTTGATAATATTAAAAGTTTTGCTGTGGATTATGAGAAATACTGCAGAAACGACGGAACTTTGCTATAGTGCTACTATGTTGCGAATCGTTTGTCTTACGTGGAAGAACTTAAAGGACTGTCGAAACGTTTCCCAGAATTAAGTTGTCATTTCGTGAGCTCACACTACACAATATCCGTTTGACATCAGAAAGATGTCCTATAAGCCAGCATTGATGACATTAAAAATATTTCATTGCTCGTGAACTGCAAACATCTAGAAAAATTGACTGCAGTGGGTCATGTTGATAATAACTAATACTGTCAACTTTTGCGCTTGCAAAATGTTTCTGAATGGTAAACCTAACAACTGTTTCTAAACAGTCCTTTAAATACAAGAATGTGGAGGCATTCTTTGGAACAAAGTGAGCTGCATCATATCAAAACACCTTCAGTTCTCTTGAAGTACTACACCAATGTAGACAGACACACATAGCAAGCATGATGGCATGTGACAGTAAAAAATGTATCCAAAACTGAAAATAATAAATGAAGAGGGATTATTGCAAACATGAACGAAATTATCCCAAGACATCTCAACTGAACAACACATAACAGAAACACAAATGTTATATCGTATCATAACAATATGGTTACTTCAATATTCAACAACATTACAGTAATGTTGCTGAAGATTTAAGTAAAACAAGGAAGACCCGTGAAGGTGCTGCCAATAGTTACGCAGACAATAAATTTATTTTTTGAAAATTATCTTGCCAACTGAACCTCAAGTGGGTAACTTGTGATGAGCAGCATGCTGGATGAGGTCTTACGCGAAACAAAATGCCTTCTTTTACGGGCTTCAAAGCTTGTTGTTCACGAGCAGTCAATCCTTCATGTTAAGAGCGGCGTCTTGGTCATGTTTTTCGGACAAGCTGAAATTGTTTCTTGAAACCAAATGTTTTCCCTTTTAAGCGTCAATCTGCTGATAACAGGTGTTTCCCAGCTAAAGCAGGAGTCAAGCGTGGTCGGTTTTTATAGGTTCTGCTAATGTGTGGATTTGTGTTTGAAACAACGCAGCATTTATTCAAGCTTATCTCGCCTGGAAATCGGCATTTCCTGTTCTATACAATCTCCCCGTTAATCGCCATGTGTCGCACCGATTACGTGAAGGGCTTACGATCGGAATTTTGTAGCTTTATCTGTTATCTCAGAACGTACGACATCACATGTCAGCCTGTGATCTTGTAAACAAAGCGCCCAGTGAACCAAAAAATACTAAAGACACGCAACCGCGATGTGCGCCACGGTCTCTGCGCACTGCCTTGACTCGACGTCAGCGAGCGGCGGACGGTTTTCCCGCAGATCACGCTGTGCGAATAGATCTTGTGTTGTAAGCTTACTTTGCCCTCTCAGCGGATTGCGAATATAGGATGTCTTATCCTTTCATTCAAGCCCTAATGTTGCCAGGTGAAGATGTGTGTTGCGGAGAACAGACTCGCCGCAACCAGCGTTTGGCTTTTTGCATTCAAACCAAAGCTGAAATGTTCAATGTTGGCTTTGATAAAAATAAATCGTTCTGGGACGGCACATCAAACTGGGTAAATGGCGAACACAAGTTGTTGTGTACTAGCTCGTACCACGATTTGTTCATACCCGTCGGTAAATATACCGCAATCAATGTAGAAGAAATAATGTGCTTCACTCAAATTTTCAAACGGAAAAATCTTAATTGCACCAGAACATTTAATAGCAGCGAACAAAAATCAAAAGCATAGAAAGTATGTTCGACATCAAAAGAAAAAATTAATTTTGTGATATTGCAATAAAAAAGCACTGTAAGATTCAATGTACTTTATGTTATGTTTTTGTTTATAGTAGTGGCTGTTAGCTGCACTTCGTTACTAAGCAAGCTTTTTAGTGTTATGTCGATAGTACGTTCGAATGGTAAGATAATTACTTTTGAGCACCCTTCGCGCTGTTTTGCGGAATTTTGGTCTCATTGGAGACAAGAATGGAAGCCACATAAACCACAATTATAAAATTGTGTGGTTATGAAATGTCTGGTTAAGTGTATGGCAAGTTAGACCTGAGCCCCTCGGACATTGTTAGGTTGTTCCGCACAAAAACGTTCTTCAAGACCGGATTCACATGCGGTGCAGACGTTTTTCGTTACGCTTTGTTACACAAGCAACACAAGCTGTGAAGATCGTGTGCCAAAACTTGAAAGCAACGTGGTTAAGTGGAATGCTGCCGCAGTGAGTCCTTACCTCGACATTTGCTCCATGCCACTTTTTGACAAGTACCTTGCAACCAAGTGCTGCAATCACCAAATGCCGAAACTGTGAAAGCCTTACAAACTATTGATAATTCCAGCAAATAGCAACAGAGGTTACAAATCCTACAACAAAGGCTGTTAAGTCATGTATAATTTATT
>Ga0210059_1007620_pt1 | contig 17171 bp, 11 predicted proteins | sample Ectturendosymbi2_FD_188042 | JGI IMG/M metagenome (GOLD analysis project Ga0210059, IMG submission 188042) | Ecteinascidia turbinata endosymbiont from Florida, USA - Sample 2 (SPAdes) (version 2) | ecosystem: Host-associated > Tunicates > Ascidians > Unclassified | place: Key West, Florida...
AGTCATTTCCACATCCAAGAAACTGAGATTGATAATATTTTCTTTTGCTGATTTCTAGTTGGTGATTTACCTTATTCCTTATTTTTTTGTATCTTTTATGTTCTTGCTCATTACCAAATTTACAACGTCTCGTGGAATACGAGCAGTCGAGCATAGGTGTGCGCCGGACTGGCTGGCGCGCATCACGGTTTGCAAGATCGAATGTTGCAAAACTACACAATAGGGTTGCCATCCTGTCTTCACCAAAAAATCCAGACCTTGTCCCAAAAAAGCTAGATAGCATTTTTGAGGCATATACACATAAAACATGCACAACCACACAAAAAAGAGACATTTAAAACTCGTCAAAAACATCGATATAACACAAGTCCACTCTTTAGAAGCATATTCTTTCCCCGTAATTAAACTGTCGTGCATTTGTTTTTCATCAATAACATCGATCATATTTAGGGCAACAGTAAAATCTTGCAATATTCTGTGCAACCTGCATGGTAATAGACCCTGGTCGCAAGACATTTGTGTTTGAATATGCAGCTCAGACAATGTTTTGCCAGAGCCAAGCCTACGACTGAAAATAGGCCAGAAAAAGCCAGATTTTTCTGGCTTTTTTTTCCAAAAAAGCCAAAGGTGTTAAAAAAAAACAGAATTTCAAAATCTGGCTTCAAAACAGGCAAATTGGCAACCGTACTAAACAAGAATTGAGAATGCGCATTAAGTACGCCAGAAAACTTTCAGTTTTTTGTTATGTATAGAAGTCCAGAAAACTTAGCTTTCCTTTTCCACTGCTGAGACATTATGAAATGCCTGATTGCTTCTATATGAAAAACTGCTGTTTTTGAACTAATGCAACAGTTCTATCATGCTACAGAATTTGGTAATGCAGCCAATACGCTCAGCGCTTGCGTTGATCAGTCTTAGCAGACAAAATAAAGACAATTATTTCGGGTAAAGTGAACTTTTGTGCGACGCCCTTGGAAAATTAAAACGACGCACAGGGCCGTCACCAGCTGGGGGGACAGTGGTGCCCGGCTCCCCCGTTTGAAATCGGTGCCCCCCCATTTCACGTTTGGTCCCCCAGTTGCTACATACATCCAATACTGTATTTTAAAAATGTGGCCCCCCTTCTGGTTTTTAGCCCCTCCTTCTGATTTTTGGCCCCCCTGCTGCTAAGTCCTAGCGACGGGCCTGACGACGCACCAGGGCGTCGCGACACACAGTGTGAAAACCATGGGCTTAGTGGAAGGCTGCCATAATCGTCATAGAGAAGGAATTCAACGTTATAAGCAAAAAGTCCAGTCGCCTCAAAACGCATCCCCTTGAACCAAAGTCTCGAAAGGTTTCCCACATTCCAGACCTCCGACGATTTATGCTAAAAGCTTACCAGAGCGCTTGTCTGGTTGGGTACTAGTGGATGTATTTCCAAGCGGCTCAACTTTCTACTCCATAAATTAGCACAGGTAAGATCGGATTCTCGAACAGTTCAAAGAGAGCGTTTTTGGCATCTCCAATGTATGCAGTACAACCTGATAAACAACATTGAAGTCCAAACAAAACAGCGAGTTTTCCACCAGATTGCAAACATTAATCGACACATGAAACAATTGACTTAGTTAAGTATGAAAAAAGCACCACGAGAAACAAATAGTTGAAGGCGGCAATAGCTCAATGGTAAAGTGTCCGCCCCCAATTGGAAGCTTGGGCGTTCGATCCACAGCCACTGAGTGAATTGCCGTAGCGCTCCTTGGGCAAGAGCGTTCACCTCAACTGCCCCGGCAAGAAGCACAATTCAGGCTTCTGCCTGCCGCCACATGCCGTTGCTAAAATAAAATAAAAAAAATAAACAAACAAATAGTTAGCTTTTGGCTATCACCAGCCATCAAGTGTCGCAAACGACACCTTGGTAAACAGCGGGGTGCAAAAATTAAAGAGATCAATTTACTGTCATAAAAATGAAACAGAATCGTACCAACCATATTTTTGAAAAGTATTAGTTTTTTTAGGAAAAGTCAATAAAGCTCAAACTCGCAGGATGTGCACATTTCGCAAAAATTGAATTAAAAAATCACTTGGTGTCGAAAACAACACCTTGGTAAATCTAGTATCAAAAGAAGGAAACATCAAAAAATTTGTTGACACTTCATTGGATATTAGGAAGGATTTGCCATGAATGTCACACACCAACCGTCTCCACATCCAACATGAAAAGAACTTTGTGAAAATCCGAGCTGAACAAAAGAAAGGAGAAAACAAAGAAATATCATCGCAGATTCAGCAAGAGGTGATGAAAATAGAAGTAGAGGATGGCAAAGTGGGTTTTCACCAACACCTCCAACCTTCTCAACGTTACATGCTGCCAACTGCCCTCGCATTGCAGCATGAGATGAGCAACGGATGAGCTATACTTGTAACGCCAGAAAGTCTGGTAAAAAATCAAATTTTGGGCTTTGATCGAAATTTGTTTTCTTGGTCATAACTCGCCAACCACAAAGGGTAGATGGCCAATCATGAGCTCTAAAGATTCGTGTTATAGCCTAGTTTTCATTAAAAACTTAAGTCAGAAAATTGGATCATAGTCTTGGCGCCTAGGGTTCGATGACCTCGGCCCAAAATGCGTAAATCTACCCCGATTGTGATGTAGCCCATAAAAAACAAAATCTAAGAAATTTCATCAATACTAAGAAAGCTTTCAAAACTATACATGTTTTATTTTGAGTCGTTTCGGATTATTCTTAATCCATGTTCAGTTTTTTTGACTGATGCAGTCCTGAACCGCCCATGTATAACCATGTAATTTTTAGGCAGTGTCTATTTTGCCTCGTGAGGCAAAAGTATTACTAGAGCTATTTTGCCTTTAGCTAAACATGATTGGTTGAAGTGGTCACATGACAAGTTCGGAACGCATGACCTGCTTAGTTGACCATGACGTCTGTAACGACTCCATCCAATGGACGAGTGTTGTGATGGTTTCAGGATTGACGAGTTGTTAGTGGCTACTGTCTGTATTGCGTGAACTGTAGGCTACGCACTAACCCCTAACCCAAAGCCTTAAACTATTACCTAACTTTCATGGGCGTAAGGAGGGGGGCAAGGCGGGCAAAATTCCCCGGGCGACGAATAACTGCGGGGGTGCCGAAAGTCACAACAATGTTACAATCACAAGTACTTTCTTCAGTACAGTACATTTTCTTCCGAAATGTCTCAGGTTCCAACATGGGAGCGCCAAATTTGTTTTTTTCCCCGGACGTGATTTAACCTCGTTACGCCCCGGTTAACCTTAAACCTAAAACCTAGTCCTGAAGCCTAATTATGACCTGTTGTCTGTTTGAGCATCATGCTTTTCACGTGACCATTTCAACCAATGACGTAGTCGAGACATAACCTTCGAGACCGAGACTTCATCAAAAGCTCCGAGACCGATACTCGAGACTTGAAATGCGAGACCGACACCGAGTCTCGAGACTTCAAAATAGTGAATTTCGCCGAATTTTTTTTTAAATGTTATCATCACTTCTGAGTTGAATATTTTTCATAATTTTTGGCATTTTTCAGACATGTTTCGGTTGTTTCTTACCTGAAAATACAACAAACAAAAAATCGTTGAATTATGAAAATTTTCATTAAGCATTCTTTACAATATGCGAAATCTCGAAGTCTGTAGCCTTCGAGACCGAGACCGTGACGACACCTGAAACCTTTGAGACCGAGACCAAGGCTCGCAAAAATGGGTCTCGAGACGAGTTTCGACACCGAGACCAAGTCTCGAGACTCCATCAATGATTTCAACCAATCTTGTTCGACTAAACTGTAATGATGAGCCTGTAGTTCACGCAACGCAGACTAGAAGCTGCCAACGACTTGTCAGGAGCGAAACCACGACAACACTCGTCTGTAGGACTGAGCCGTTCCAGACGTCATGGTCGACTAAACGCAGGTCATGCGTTCTGAACTTGTCATGTGACCACCATCGTGTTTGGATAAAGGCAAAACAGCTCCAGCAGTTCTTTCGCCCCACGAGGAAAAATAAACATTGCCTTTTTTTGGCATTCCCAAAATTTATCAATGTGCAAAATCGGATCAAAACTACAAATTTTTATATACTTAGAACAATCACATTTATACAGCAAAAATTTTCTCAGTCCGATCCAGTCCTGATCCGGCCGAAATTGGCTTCGTCCTGATCCAGTCCGACCAGTCCTGATCCGTGCTCATCTCTGCTATCCAACAAAAATGTGCATCACACTACTGAACAAGCGCAAAAACATTTTTGAAAATAGAAAATTGCTCATCTTTACTTTTTTCAAGTTTCTTAAGACAAATATAATGCATAAAAGCTGTTCAAGATTCTCTGAGTCTTCGTGAAAAGAAGCATGATCTTGAAAGAGCTTCGAAAACAACTGCAGTCATCACATAATGGACAATAGAGTGAAAATGTACTCCACAGAAGTCTACTCTTATTATGTACTACATTACGAAACTTATCACGTGGTAGTCCTTGCGAAAGCTAGCATAAATAAAAACGAAGTTATTTATCTACGTATGGTGCTATAGAAAAACTTACTCTGTCATTGTTATTCGTTTTCTTTCACTTTCCTTTACTAGTTGCGTTGTTTTTATCAAACGACTGCACTTTGTTTCGAAAGTGGCAAAAAACCGCCATCACAACAGGATAATATCGAAAAGTCTATTGGAACAGTACTGTGTGTGTTTTAAGCAAATGGTAAAGTTCTTACTATAGACTGTTTTTGCTTTTTTCAAAATCTTAAAGTTTGAGCAGAAACATTACTTGACAGCAAGGACGGATCCTGGAAGGGGGGCGATTGGGGCGATCGCCCACCCGAAAACCAACGAAAGTTACTTTATTTACCATGATTTTGTACAATTCGGAAAACAGTCAGGGACGCTGGAACGGGAGTGCATTACGAGGGCACTTCCCCCCTGCCCTTTGAAAGGGGGGGCAACGGGGGCCAGGTCCCCTTACATGACAGTATCATAAGTAATGTCATGATTTATCAAGATCGACTTGAAACAAATTTATTGCAGCTATTCGCGCCCACATACAGTTCAGAATGGTCTTCTATAATTTCTGTTATTTGTTTTGAGGTCAACATCGCTTCTGAACAAGTAAATACGAAAAGAATGACTGTTCTGGGTGCACTTTTACACTGAACTCGAGCAAACAGTATTAAACTCGTGGTAGTTCAAAATCGTAGGCATTTTCCCCTCACTGGAAATTACGACTAAGAACCAAAATTTTCAAGAAAACCTGACCAAAATTTTATAGAAAACCTTCACCGATACCTCCTAAACTTGCTTGTTCAAAGTTGGATTTTGAGTAAGAACTCTTCATGTTTTGATGGTGACCGTGGGCGTCCGCAGAGAGGGACAAAACGGACATTTGTGGCTACACCAGAATTTTCTAGGCAGGGCCGGCCCCAGCAAATGCGGGACCCAATGCAAGACTTTAGCGCGGGGCCCCTCTGAGCAGTGATTTTATGGCGTCATCGTGCTCAGTCAACCGTGTTACGATCGTGGTAGAGCGCAAATATGCAGTGCAGCACTAACACGAGAATTGAGCACGTTTGCTAACGTTCGAGAGGAAATTTGCTAGTTCTAACGAGAGCCTTCTTTGTTGACAGTGAAATTTATATAGCATTTCTACTGACTTCTCAAGCGCAAGGTGTATCTGGTAAAATGAATAATCTACCCAAACACCATGGCGAGGGGCCTAATGCAGCTGCATCGGTTGCATTGGCTTAAGGCCGGCCCTGTTTCTAGGAAACTGGAAATCAGCAGCTCAATTCCGATTTCTTCCAATGAAGATTTGTTATACGTTATGACACTGACACTGCACAAGAGCCAGGTTCACTGTTCAGGTATCATGCAGTGGTGAGCTTGCAGTTCACTCGTGTCAGCTCTTTGCATGCAGGGGCAGGTAAGAGTTGCCAGATTGGCTTTTATGAGGCCAAATTTCAGAAATCTGGCTTTGTTTCAAGTTGGTTGGCCTACAAATTTTGTTTGGCTTTTTTCTGGCCTCATTTTAACACTCTGGGTTTTTATTGAAATTTTCATCTGGCAACCTTGGGCTCATAAGCGTACGGCATGGGGATGCAGGGGATGTGGTCGCATCCCCAACGATGGAAAATTGGCCATTTTTTGGGCAAAATTTTTGAATATTTGTGCAAATTCTACAGCTACATTCACATTTAAGTGAGGTATTGTCTGTGTTGCCATCAACGGCAAAAGCTTTGCTGAGACTATTTTGCCATTCTCTTTGCCTCTGACGGCAAAATAGACACTGTCCGACGGAAAAATAGTCACTTCCTGAACTAAAATCATTTGGGAATCCCAATAGCCTTCATCAAATTTGGGCCAATTAAAAAACATTATTCAGGTTTTGGGTAAACTTAGAATCATTTGGGTATGGTCCAACAGCTTCAATTACATCTGGGCAAATGAGGAAAGCTTTATTCAAATTTGGGTGAAATTATAAACATTTACATCAATTGGAAATATTTGGGTAAAGTCCATCAGCCAAATCAAATTTGGCAAAATTTTCATTCAATTTGAGTAATAGCCTATACAAGAGCTTCAACGAAATTTGGATACAATTAGAAGCATTTGGGTAAATTCCAACAGTCTCAATACAATGTGGGTAATTGAAACAGCTTCAATCAAACATGGGTACAATTGGAACCATTTGAGTAAATTAGAAGAGGTTCATTCAGATTTCCATATTATAAACATTTGGGTAAATTCCAACAGCCCAAATCAAATTTGTTTTTGGGCTAATTGAAATAACCTCATTCAAGTTTGCGTAGACTTAGAAATATTTTAAATTTAGGAAATCAATTTTGGGCTAATTGAAACAACCTCATTCAAATTTGGCTACACTTGGAAATATTTTAAAATTAGGAACATGTGGTGGTAACCCATTCTAACTAACCCTAACTTTTGTAAACATCAAATTGTTGATGCTGGCATGAGTTTTTCAGCTATGATAACAAAAATGGAGCAGTAAATGATGTGAGTTGATACTGTGAAGTTTTCATGTTTCGGTGTGTTTTGTTTTTTTAGCTAGTATAGACTTCCACGACTTCCGGATTCACTATCATTTCTTAACTTTATTTCGCAATGTTGACTATTGCCATCCCTACGGTAGTCAGTGACCCCCTTCAGATAAGTTTTTCCCCCTTGGCCTGATGGAAAGCTCTTCACACAAAACGTGACAAATGTCACTTTTATTTTGAAACTTCACCAAATACAAAACAAGAAAAAGGTGGGGTGGAATGGTATATTATATCCCCACCATCTGAAAAAAATGGGTAACACGTCCCCCGTGTCCCCCACCTAATTGCGACCGTGGGTGCAGGAGGTCTCAGGGTGGCGAAGCCCCCTAAATTTTTTTCGCCACCTTTGAAAAAATGTGTTGGACATATTTAAAAATTTGGGCCCTCCCAGACAACTCTTCTCCCCTTCTGGTGTCCCAAGCTGGTTACGGGCCTGGTTTTAATCAAGATGCGAACCGAACGACCATAACGGAGCAAAAATTGGTAGCCTAAAACAAACGCTTGGTTCCGTATTCAACTAGTGCAGTCATGGCTTTAGTGTGGCAGATGTATAGGCTACAAGTAAACCTGCCTAACTTTTCGTCTTGTTTTAGCAATTTCATCAAATCGTTTATCAATATTTTTGATACTTTAGTTGAATATATGCTATTTGCTGTAAGATCAATACTGCAGACGGTTTTGCGACTGATGAAGCTGCCAGAATGTCAGATGCAAGAGACAGTGCCGGATTAACAATAGTAGCAAATGTAGCAATTGCTACGGGCCCCGCGTTTTTGGGGGACCCGCGGTCTTCTGCAATAAATCTTATTTATTACATTATATATAAGATGCTTTTCAATCTAAGAAATCAGTATTTTGCTAAATTTGCCGTAAGTGTAAGCAAAGATTTTCAATTGAAGGCTGTATGTGTCCGTCAAGTCTTGTTTGATTCTTTTTTGTACAGTTACGTAACAAAAGACATAAGATTGCGGTCAGCAGTGTTGCCATTTTAGCTGATTTGCTGCTGAATCTAGCAGGATTTTCTGCATGTTAGCTGTAAAATTTCCAATCTACGAGTTAGCTGGTTTTCTAGCAGGATTTTATCAACCATTTGGCAGGTTTAGCAGATAACAAATTCCTGACAAAAACCTGTTTCAGCAGTTTTCCAAGATGAAAACTTTTACAACTTCTTCATCAAAAAATATACTTTTTTATGATGTGTTTAATTGGGTAACACCAAGAATAGGCACAACCAGCTGCCTGCAATTATTTGAAATTTTTATTACGATGCAGCGAAGCTGCTTCAAGCAGATATTTGTATCATAATGACATGTAATTAGATAGCATGGTGAAGCTTAAAATGATTTGCTTGTGTGCTTAATGAGCGCGTTAGGTCAAAAGACAACATTGGCAGAAGATGTTGTTATCCCACGACACGATATTTCCAGGTTGTTCAGTTACCGTAGTAAGTATAGTAATATCTGGTAAACAGTTCCTTGTAAAGCAAAACTGCCAAAACTGTCGACATATATGGTTGCAAGATTGAGAACTTAAAAGTTGGCTCAATGCCTGCTGCCTATCCTGCCCGTTCGAGAAAACCTTTTGCGAAGTTTGCAATAATGCAATCATAGCGAAACACTGTGAGCTTGAAAGGCATAACTGGTAGCAAAAGCACTCAGATAAGACTAAGTACCTCTTGGATGCCCCAAATGTAACACAAAATTTTAAGTTACAAAAAACAGACTTAGAAAGTTGTAGGGCTAAAGCTATGCTCAGACTGTTTACCGCTGAGCATTGTTCTACTGTATAAAAGCATGCAACCATATGAAACAGATCGTCAAGAACTGTGAGTCATACAAAAAGCGAGGTAAGCTGCAATTATGTTGCTCAAAATGTTGACTGAAAGAAAACTATGGGCCGAAAAGTGCGGTGGTCAAGATGGGCATCTTCAGCCCATGCTCATTGAGAGCGGGTGCAAGACGAAAAAGTAAAATATTGCATAACTTTATACGTTTCTTTTAATCACCTTGAAAATAACAGATTTCTTAACAGAATTTCACTGCTTTTAGCAGATTTTAGCTGAAAATTTGTGACAATGCCTTCAGCAGATTCTAGCAGTTTTTTTGGCACCATCTAGCAGATCTAGATCACAACCATCTGGCAAGACTGGTGGTCAGCACGATACACTCAGACTGTCATTTCACGATGTGAACTGGTGAGAGCATGCAGAGAATAAAACTAGTAGTACGGATGCCTTGCCTACACAATGTTTTACCAAGTGTTGAGGTGTTTCTTAACTTGGGGCCCCACGCTCTTGAAATGCTACGGGCCCCGCGCTACCTTAATCCGGCACTGACAAGAGACTGGACTGAATGTCAGGATATATTTAATCACTGATGCTATTGTTTTAACTGTAGATACGAGACTTCGTCTGCCAACTGAAATACTCATAAAAGGAATGCAGCTTCAACTTTATTAAGGATGGTTGGGACAGGCTCACCACCAGATGTGGGTGGGGCTAGCCACTTTTGCTAGGACTACCTAAACAACACCTAAAAACTTTGAGGCTCTTGTGAAATTCGAATTTCCATTGCAACGTCAGAGCTTGGCCGTGAAACCCCACAACAGTTAAGCACTGAACATAAAAATGCAAATATGCTTATATAGTAGCCTACAGTAACCCCAGGCAAACGTAAAGCTAACACAATGTGAACATACGAGTATGATGTTTCTGTTGTTGCAACCACTCCGCTGACGTTGCGTTGAATGTGCGGTTCACCACGAACGGAATTTGCGCGAAGAACAACACCACATATACGTGGCGCGAACAAGCAATAATAGAGTGATCGTGGCGTGTGATCTCTATTGTTGCTTGCTGCCACAGTGCGAAGCTTTAGGCACATGCCGCTCGGTCTTTCCGATCGCAACACTGTCACTAGGCTTAGTCTACTGGGTGAAAACTTTGCTCCACTGGTGTGATAGCAATGCAGTATTTATTGTTGACGTTTCAAGAGTGTAGGCAAACTCTCTTCCTCAGAAGATGGCAAGAAACAAAATAAATAGTGTACGCACACTGCATTTCTGAAAAATTTCAGTGTTACACGAACAAAAGGATAAATTATGCCTTAGAAGTAGGCTACCAACATTTTAAACGATCTCCCAATTCCAACATATTTGTGGTTAAATACCAATCATTATGAAATTTTCGATCAGATTGTCTGTTTCAAAACATATCTTGTAAGGAGATAAGTAAGACAAAGAAAAATTCCAGTAAGACTTTTCTTAAAAATGATTAGAATACAGAATTTCAAGTTTATTATTTGAAAGTTTCTGCAAATGTCAAAATTGCTATACAATATTTTAAAATTTTCGGGGTGGGGGCAAATGCCCCAAATGCCCACCCCCCTGGTTGCGCGCCTGGGTTGCGTGCATTGCACAATGCTAATGTGATATCCCATGTAAAGTAGGCACTTGCTGACTGCCTCTCCACTTTTTTCACATTCTAATTACCCAGTATCACTGCATGGCAAAACAAATTTGATGATTACCAAATATTCAATGAAACCAATCCAGTATGCTGAAATTCATGCTTTACCATACAAATATAATGTGCCTCTAAGCACATAATAAACCTAAAAATGCTCATAGATTAGAATTATTCTGTACTGCATTCCAATATAACCCCTCAAGCTTTACCTTGTTTAGACTGACCTAGTGGCAATGTTTGGATTGTGCCCCATTTTTTCTGTCAAATGTGCCCCATGCATACCTAGAAAACAAAGTGAAGAAATACCAACTCAACTTAAAACGAATTTAAAATCTGGCATCATCAAATAATGTTGCACTGCCCTGACTACAACGCCACAAAAACTCAGAACAGAAGATGTTGATTAACGTGGGCAAAACTCAAATCTAAATGCGATTTCATAAATTACTTTTGGGTAGCAAAAACACAACTTTCTCTGTAATTCGTAACAACGGCCGCCTATCAACGAAAATTTCACTTTAGTACTACGGCTGGTATGAGACTAAATCACCATGGAAATTTTAAAGTTCAACTTTTTCAACTTTTTGAATAAATCAAAAAAGACCACTGTGCCCCTAGTCCCATTGTGCCCCACCTTCCCCTACCTGTAATTTCATACTGTTTAGCTTTTCATATTTTCCATTTGTTTCATGCAATGAATTTCAGATGTTGCATCCTGCCAAATTTAAATGTTTCAATTTGATGCTTTAAAGTGGAGTTTTCATGAATAGTGGTAACTATACTATCTATTGCACTGCATAAATCATTAATGCAGTCCAGTGAAACACTGCTATTTTTATAAAATATTCTTGTTGAGGTTATAAGTCATTTGTCATTGGAAATTTATTTTTGCACACATACCTTGGTAGTTGATCATATAGGCTGCAGTATTAATGTCTAAATCAGTTCCATATTGCTATTTCTTCTTAGCATGCTGTATTCAGTGCACATTCAACTGTCTAAACTGGAGTGTTTTTTGGTTCTCATAACGTAACTTTAGAAGTTGCAAAGTCATATTTAGAAGCTGTAGGCCTGATGAAGCATATTGATTCCTAGTTGAGGGCATAAGGCTTTGATCCTCATAGTGACACACTCTTTTCAGGATTGCGTTTATTTACCTCGTTATTTATATTATTTGATAATGATGAGGTGTGTAAACAACAGTAATTTCAAACTTAGGACTGATAAATCTGTCAGTTTGCAGTTCATAAACGAGATGGAGATACCCACATCAACGAACTTGCATGGTAGTACGGTGCTGCTTGAATTTAATTTGTAGGCTACATGAAGGATTGCAGGAGCGCGACTCAACGCATAACGTGATTTGTTACTGATATTTGACAATTGGTGATTAGACATGCAGACACCTTGATTTGCTTACAATGGTGCGTTTTAGTCCTAGCATTAAGACTTTCTGTTTATACGTTATTAGGGAAAAACAAGATCAGATTTGGGCAAAAATATTTTGCTTCCCCAAAAATATGGACTCCCGTACACTTATGCTGGGACAAGTTGCCAAACTTGCGCGTGGATTGTTTCACTGTTGGTCTTCATTGTGCAACAATAACATGGCAACAAATCTTCTAATGTTCACTTCAAGTTACAATATTAAGCGTTTTGCCGAATGTGACTGTTGAACGCAGACCACCGGTGCCACGCCTAGTGATTTTTCACTAGATCTAGTGATTTTGGGCTGTTCTAGTGATTTTTCACTGTAATCTAGCGATTTTTTGCAAGGCACATGTTGGAAGATCAGATGTCGTGTTTCTAACTTTTCAGCCAGTTTTTCAGAAAAACAGTTGATTACATGAATCGTTGTATGAAGATTTCCACCTACAGAACAAACAAAAGTTTCTAATCTCAGTCTCTTATTGTTTTCACTTCTGTGCTGTCAATTGCTGCAATGTTGGGTATAACCTTATCTTCGTTTCTTTGCAGGATTAGTGCAGCAGAACTATATTAATTCAAATGTTAGGTTAATGGATCTATAATACTTGGTTAGTGTTGTCGCTTAAGCTCTTGAAAAAAAAACTGAAGGTTTCCGAGCTAAGCTTCACCACGCGTCGGCATCATCTATTTTAACAAACTTGCGAATAGTCTTAAGGTTTTTAGGCGATAAAATACAGAAATATATGATTTCAAGCAAAACTGTTAACTTCAACGCAGAAATTTTAATCTAGTGATTTTTTTCAGATCTAGTGAATTTTTTTTGTGAATCTAGTGATTTTTGCAAAAAAGGCTGTGGCAACACTGACGCAGACATCTTGGCAGGTAATACAGCGAGACAGTGACTGCTGATGGCCGTAAGCAGAGACGTTGGAGAGCGGCAGCCATGCCCCTGACCTCTCAAAAGAGGGACAACGGGGGAAATGGTGTCTTTTTCACAACAGCATTATAGGTAATTTTATCTTTATCAAGATCGAATTGAAACAAGTTTTCTATAGTTCCTTATATTATTTTTGAGGCCAACACTGTTGTTGAACAGTAGCAAGCATAATTGCTAAAGATTTTTTTATTTTTCACAAGTTTCCATTGCCCTCAACGTTTTTACTGACCCCCTGCCCTAACGACGTTCCGGCGTCCCTGAAAACAGTGTTCGCAATAAAATTCGGAAAACAGTATCCGTAATAAGACTTGACTACCAAATATTACTGAAATCGTCCCCCGTAACCTTACGGGATGGATCCGCCCCTGCTTGACAGTAGATGGCGATCTTGAGCAGCAATTTAAGAAAACAACAGTTTCAGAGTTTAGTTTCCATTTATGAGAAACAAAATGTTATTACTCAAAGTGTGGATGACTCCCGTAATGTCAAAAATGTGTTAGGAGAGTACGTAAATTTTGCTTTTCAATATTTTTGCTTTCCACTGCCTATCGACGAAGTTCAACTATGACAGAGAGTTAACTCATTGCACGTGGATGAAGTGCATTGCGTTTCACGTCTCTGAAGTCTTGATTTGCAACTCATGGATTGTACGTTTGACACGCAGAGATGCCGAAGTATTTCAGGAAGTAAACAAATTCCAAACTCAACCAAGCCTTTCAACGGTAAAGAGTACAGAGTAGAAACAGATACGTTGAAAACAACAGACAGAAGTATGTAAAAGCAGAGGTCATTACCACTTATGTATCTACTTGTTTTAAGTTAGAATTTTCACGTAAATAGTAGTTATAGATCACATTTGCAGTTCTCTATTGGAATCTTGCAATAAATCAGATTACACAGCCAGTGATTTGGACAAAACTTCCTTCGATATTTTACTATCTATTGATTCCATTAAACTTTGGATGTTGCTGTGGTCGAAATGCATAATTTGGATTCTGTCCGACGAGTCTAACCTCTATGGGGTTTGTAGGATTAAAATCTGAAGATCTGACTTTCTCAATCTCTAGGAAGTTTTGACAAGTGATTAATTTCAAGGTACAGCGTTGAGATACTGGAAAGCTCAAAAAACGTGAACATTTTATCAAAAATGTCTCAACCATTTTTTACGTATTTGCGCGGATAACCCCTTATAAACTTCAGTCATTTGTTAAAATGAAGTGCCACTGACACATTTCAGTGAAACATCCTCCACCAGCACGGTATGAAAAAACAACATAAATAAAATTTTCCTCTTTGTTATACTTAGCAGCAGCAATTACTACACCGTACATTAACCGGAAAACTTGCTAGACTATACTTTCTTCACAGCATACTTCAAATCAAATACTTACCATAACGTTGACCCGAATGAGAACCCAAGAATAATGCAATTAGCAATGTGCAGTAACAGCTTCTCATGCTAACGGGTATACTTTACAGTATTTATGCAACTTCAAAAAATAAAAGAAATGAATGTAACTGTAAACTTGTCACTTGAAATCCACACTTTGGGTATTTGAAAGAAGTGATCAACAGTAGAATCGTGCAGCTCAACTCGCATACACCAGCAATTACTGTGATTAGAAATAACTGATATGGTAAAATAAGCAAATGGAAAATTGAAAGCCATGCATGAATGGGGTATTGAACGGTGACATTAACTCCTCTTATATTACATTTTGATAGTGGTAGTATACATTAATGGAAAATACAAGGCAATTTTTCGAATTTTTCTAAAGAAAATGGAGCGTTAATTTAGCATTGCAGTGGTTCCCATTGTATTGTCTGCGCGAAAATGTTCTTCTCGACATGGTTTCTGCTATGCTGGCTACACTAACTTTCAAGATATCGATTTTCACGTTCTGATTTCACAAGCCAATCACATTTCGTGCAAATGTTTAGGCAGAGCATTGTAAACACCTAAAACTTTTGCTAATACTTTTATGAAAATTTCGCGATCAGCATCAGTGCACATTTTTAGATGTGCACCATTCTCCCTAAAGCGAGTTTGTTGCATTGTTGTGCTCAACAAAACAGAAAAAAATATTTTGGTTTTAATTGACAAATAAGCCCATCACAGTTTTATTTGGTTTTGGAGTGTGAGATGTAATTGGCTATGGCGACTCACTCCGACAACCATCCCGACGTTCCCACACCCCAGCCTGTACGTTGGCGACTTCAATTGCCAGTACGTCAACCGGGGTTACAACACAACATCCCCGGACAGTGAGAGCCTGGACTCCTGGGCAACATCCAGCAACCTTGGACTGTTGTACAACGCAAAGGAAACAGCCAGTTTCTTCTCTCTCAGATGGAACGTCGGCACCAACCGTACCTGGCCTATGCGAGCCTCGGGCGGGACAGCCGACTGCCGGACAGACGTGTCTTAGGAGAGTTCCCACGGTCACAACATCGGTCCTCCCTCATAACGTCACCAAGCTTCAAGGTTCCTGCCCACAGCGATCCGGTGAAGCGTTGGAACTTTCGCAAGGCCGATTGGAAGCGCTTCTGCCTTCTCACAGGTGAATCCGTCGAGAGATTGCCACCTCCGGACACACCAGATATTGAGAGGGCATACCAGGATTTCTGCGAGAGCCTACTATCTGCAACTAAACAATGTATCCCACGTGGCCGCTGGAAGAACTATGTGCCATGCTGGGACAAAGAGTGCGAGACCCTCTATCGCTCCTTTATCCGAGCCCCAGTGGCGACTGCCTCTGACACAGCCGCGTCGTCCCTACTCTCTCGACTACAATAGAAGCAGGAGCGATAGGAGGAAGCTGTCAACTCCATCGACTTTTCGCATTCCAGCCGCAAAGCGTGGAAAACCAACAACAAACTTACTGGCAGGTCTGGACGCTCCTCCCGCGTGTGCCCCTTCTCTGCAAATTCCATTGCCTCGCAATTGGTGAAGAACGGGGCACACAAGACTAGCGCCCGCGAGACAACCAGGCTCGTCAACAAGCAGCTGTCCGACATATGGAAGCTTCCAACACCTGAGGGTCACAGTATTACCGAAACTTTCAGGCCGGAAGAGTTTGCTGTTGCCCTCAGACGCCTGAAGCCAGGAAAATCTCCGGGATTGGACTCCATCTTCCCGGAGTTAATACTCCACGCCGGGTCGGCTCTCAAATCTTGGTTCTGCGACTTCTTCAATTCCTGCATGCACCAATTCTAAATTCTAAAGATCTTGAGAAGAGCACAAGTATTTACGATCCCTAAGCCAGAAAAGTCAGTGGCGGACCCAAAGAGCTATCGTCCCATATCTCTGCTGTGTGCCCCCTTCAAAATCCTCGAGAGACTCATCTACACTGGTGTCGAAACATTCATCGACCCACTGCTCCCACTGGAGCACGCGGGCTTCCGACACGGGAGGTCGGACGTAGATCAGGTCACCCTGTTGACACAGGACATCGAAGATAGCTTTTCAGCTAAAAAGAAAGTCGGAGCTGTGTTTGTCGACCTCACAGCAGCCTATGACGCCGTATGGCACCGCGGCCTCACCTGCAAGCTGCTGCAATTGCTGCCTGACAGACACATGGTTCACATGATCATGGAGATGGTTAGCAATCGCAGCTTTACCCTTACTACCGGAAATGGCAAAAGGAGCAGGTTCCCACGCCTCAAGAACGGGGTCCCATAGGGATCTGTCCTGGCGCCCGTTCTGTTCAGCACCTACACCTTTGACCTTCCAACCACCATCTCCAGAAAGTATGCATATGCTGACGACCTAGCAATCATGCATGCTGATGGAGATTGGCAGGCAGTGGAAGGGGCGCTGAGCAAGGACATGGCAACAGTAGGTGAATACCTCCAGACTTGGAAGCTAAAGCTCAGCACCACGATAACGGTGTTGGCAGTCTTCCATCTCAACAAGGAAGCCAAACATGAGCTGAATGTCAACTTCAACAACGAAACCCTGCCCTTATGCTCCGAGCCCAAATTCCTCGGAGTGCCGTTGGACAGGTTGCTCACGTACTGCCGACACCTTGAGTCACTTCGCAAGAAGCTAACATTACGCGTGGCACTCCTGACGCGGCTTGCTGGCTCTGGCTGGGGTGCTGGAGCAACAACGTTGCAAACAACTTCCCTAGCCTTGGTGCATTTGACTGCAGAGTATTGCGCTCCTGTTTAATGCCGCAGTGCTCATACCCGCCTCATCGACCCCACCATCAACGACGCCTTGCGAATTGTGACTGGATGCCTGCGTCCTACACCAGCGGACAACCTTCCA
>Ga0210059_1007621_pt1 | contig 17168 bp, 12 predicted proteins | sample Ectturendosymbi2_FD_188042 | JGI IMG/M metagenome (GOLD analysis project Ga0210059, IMG submission 188042) | Ecteinascidia turbinata endosymbiont from Florida, USA - Sample 2 (SPAdes) (version 2) | ecosystem: Host-associated > Tunicates > Ascidians > Unclassified | place: Key West, Florida...
ATTACCAATCCTCCTACCCCACACATCCGTCAAAGCCTTCCCCGCCCTGGTAAGGCCACCAGTCCCCGACAATTTCATGAATCCGCCATCGGTCAACATCTTCTTGACAACGCCGAATGTGCCTTGCATTACAATAAGGACAAATTTTCTGTCCTCGCTCGAGCTCGCACTTCATTTCATCTCTCTGCCCTGGAAGCGACTTTCATCAAATCTCTTAATCCTCTTCTCTGCAAACAAAAAGAATTCGTTTACTCTTTGAAGATTTCCTAAACCTCTTGAACTCTCCATTGGTTGACCGGTCCAACGTTTCGACGAGGTCCAAATTACATCTTCAACCAATGAGAACTCGCCTTTCTTATCTCCTAAACCCTTTCTTATTGGCCACTGCTGTAACCAATGAGATCTCTTCTTTTCTGTATATAAACCAGTCGGTAGTATCTCCACTTCATTCTGACGATACCCCTGAAGAGTGTCAGACGAAAAGCTTTGGGATGAATCTCCTACTTCACGCCATCTTCAAGTTCTGTACCACCAAACGTCTTTTAATAACACAGTGTTTTGCACATTTTCAGTTTAATTACTGAACTTGCAGCAAATAAATGTAATGGATCGCGAGCAGCACATTGTACGAAAACGCATCCCCGAGACCCTGCTGTAGCGTGTGCACAGAACTCATGTGTTACCCAGCGGTGGGTAAACTTACCAAATATACGGCCGTGTCAATGAAGTGTGTCAAAGAGGCCGCACTGTTTAAAATCGGGTTACGTGCTCTTACTAAATACAATGTATAGACAGCATGGTTGATGAAAACAAGCGATTGATTGATTTTTTTCTATTTTTTGCTGGCCTCCGCGAGCCCTAGTGGAAGGTTGCAGTGACCCGCCCCTGCATTAGCCCGGTCGTGGAAACAAAGTGTGGGAAGGTATTGACTGACAAGTTTTTAATAATATTGCGCTTGTTAAGTTGATGCGTACACACGAGGAATACTGAAGTTGAATGCTTAATGTTGCGATGTAAATTGTGATGATTGCATTTGTCTGTAGTTTGTGACCATTGTTTTGTGCTGTTCATATAGTTTGCAGAAAAGGCGCTGAATGCCACGGGTGGTAGTTTTTCCTTGAGTAGTTTCAACCCTGGCTCTGGCTTGACCTTGGTCAACATCATCAAGTGAGTTTGCTTGCGTTTATTTTCAGATAAAAATGCTTGTTGGTTCTGTACTGTAGTAATGTGTTAAATGCAAGTTCTTTTTGGTAGCGTACTGAACGGAGTTTACAAGGCACTTCGATGCATGTGGCTGCAAAAACCCGCTATTTTGATAGACCTGAAACGCCTTAAAACATGTTCATGCATCTAATCTTTTCGTGATATACAGCTTGAACCACAAAGCAGTGTCTTAAATTTGTTCAGGAATATGCTTGAAGTTGGTAGAAATGGAAATTGTACCAAAAGCGGTTCACTTCTAAATGATAATAATGGCTACTAATAGTTATTGCCATGTGTGTTTAGCTCATGTGAAAAGAACGAATCGATATACAACGCTTTTAAACTGGAGAATATTTTCAATGTCACCGAGCTGGTCGGTAATGCGACGTCACAAATCAACGACTTGGATTCGAACCGTGAAAAGCTAAATGTTAGCCTGACGGATATATTGTGAGTGTTCTTTGCGTGAACTTGCCATGATATGAACATTTTATAAAAAACAACTTACTGTATATTTCAAATTCAGTAGTTACTTGCGATCCTGTATATTTCGTGATTCAGCAGTTTTCCTCTCTCGCAACTACTTAGCTATTGAAATCCTCTGTAAAAGATGCCATACGGCAAGCATGTTGGTATTTGTTATCTTTGTATGTGCGACTTCATGCATGCTCCTTTTCCTCTGCGTCAGTTCAATCGGTTGCTTTCAAGTCATTCAACGTAGTTTGAACACTAAGTACTGCGTCGTTTGACGCAAAGAAACGTAGTACAAAAGTGAAATCAGTCCATTTTTGGAATGCTTGCCATCAAATTGAATGTCAAATCAGCAACACTTTCATTAAAGGTAGATCACATTCAAATTCCTTCTACTGCTTTACAGAAAAGTAGCTTGTTAGTGTTTGATTGTAATGCAATGTTCATCAATTTGATAAAGCTGTACGCATGTGTTTACAGTCCAAGAAACCTGTAGATTTCCATAAATTTGTTCCCTGAAACCGTACTGTAGTGACTCGGGAGAGGTACTCTGTGTTACGTCATTCACCTCTTGATGTCACCGAATCCCCTCGCGCGCCAACTGCATTGGTTTGCGAGTTGTGGCCAGCAGTTGGTTTACCACACTGAAGAGTGCGTGCCACAACTTGTATAAATGTATATTTAATATCACTCCTGTTGCTGGAATGCAGTCTGGGTATCTTGGTTGCGAAGCAACAGAAGCATTGTTCAAATTTACTGAGCTGGTCAACTCAGCTGCACATTGCGGAAGATGTTGTATACTCGTGAAGTTTCACCCTGTTCAGTTATGTTATACTCGCTGTGGTACTCCTTGTGTAGTGTCACACGAGTAGTCTGCGGCGCCCACCTCCACTTGCTTTCGCCGTGGACCACGCGGCAGCTTTCGCAGAAAAAATAGTGGTTTCATTTTAATTGGAGTGCACTGGCAGATTAATATTACGGCAAACGGCAAATTAATATCAGTCGCGCTTTGCTTATTTCCTAATAGCGCAATTTCAACTTATTTCCTGATAGGATTACTGTAGTTGAGTGGTTGTGCCTTTTTTGTTTATTTGTGTTTTCAGTTTTACAGTACCTTCTGATTTTGCCCTTTACGCTTAATTGAGTCTTGTATTTTTTGCAGTATATTTAGTGACACGGTGAATGATTCACTGAACTCGATCAAAGAGATCGGCCTGGATCGAATCGACTTTAAATCCTTTTTCAGTGCGGTATGTTTTCTCTCATTGGACCACCACTAATATGTCATCATTATTTTGAAATTTTTGTATTTCCTGTTCAGTTTTTCTGAATACCAATGCTTAGTCAAAGCAACAGTGAAGCAATTTACCGTACTGCAAGGGTAATGTCCCGGCGCACGTTTCAGTGCTGCTCACGACAAAAAAAAAACGGACACTTTGCGTTGCAGATAGGCAGTCGTTTATTTGACGTATTTTGTCAAGTTTGAGATTGGTGAAATGTTATCTTTAACTGCGAGAATAACAGTTTGTTTTGGAAAGGCGATGTTGTGTTAATTAGGCAGTAACCATGTAAAGCACAAGCGATGTTGCATCGGTGCACATACGTTGCGTGTTCCCACGTGCGTGTCTGATTTGTTTTGGTTGTTTACAGGTTTCAGAAGGCATCACAGCAACAAACCTCACTGCTTTCGCCATCCGACTGAACGAAACGGCAAAAGGAATGACATCGCAGGTAAATTTATTCCACGCGTTTTTGTAGTATATACTGGATATTTACCTTGCGCAGCATTGTTTGCAAGACAGATAATGCGACAACTGGAATTACTGGACCAGAGCAAATTGCAGTCAACCCCTGTTAGTCGTGCTGTGGCGGTCGCACGAGACTATGATTGGAAATACCAGAGTAGTTTCGGCAAACCGGAAAATATGCGTCGAAACCTTTCCACTGTCTGTGCTATTCGAGCCGCGTAAACGTTTGTGCGCCCAATTCTCGCGGTAAGCTCGCCCAGCGATGACTTCGCTTCTATCGGAAATCATGTTGGAGAAACCGATTGGCTACTGGAGTAGTCTGGTTCCTGTTAAGTTTTGCTTGGCAGTTGCGTTTTTTTGTCGGCCATTTGGCGTAACCGCCGGGTTGTTATTTGGGGATAACAATGTTGGTTATAGGCAAACATATTGCTTGTGCTCGACAGAACGTCCGGACGATTTTGGAAATGAAGTCTTACGAGTTGTTGACAACTCAAAGAGAAGGTGTAGAGCCGCTCGATCCCGAACTGGACAAGCTGAACAGAAGCATTGCCCGCGTATCAACATTTTCTAATGGACTAAATGTACGCCGTGCTTAGCTCTTGCTCGGTATCTATAACCAAGGCCTCCTAGACAGATATTTTCTAGGAGACCTCGCTATAACCGACGCCGTCTGCAATGTCAATAATTTTTGTGCATTGATTAAAGCAGAATATCGCGCGGTGACGTTAGCATATTGTTTATCGTGATGATGTTTAGGCAGTGAGTTTCAGTAACGCTGACGTTTTGCGCTGTAACTTTAATTGTTTATCCTGGTGCAGAAAACCGTTGACGATATCGCCAAGGATTTACAAGAATTCGACACTGAGTTTAATAACACCGGACAAGGTATCGTGCATTCAGCATTGGTCAATTACACGAAGCGGCTAACTGGAAATATTACAGGCTTTATGGATTGGCTTCTGTTTCAGGTACTATCCATTTTAAGTGGCACTGTCTTGGGACATTCCTAAACAAGCGTTTAGTGTGTTAGCGTATTATCGCCAGTGGGTGTAAAGTGAACCCATGCCCCGCCGATGAAAAGCTGTGTAAATTACGTTGTTTTGTGCGGGGCGAGTTAGCCTCGTGCGCGTGAAGTGCTTGAAGTGGTACCGCGCTGTGGGTTATTTACTTTAAAAAATGCATTTGTGCAGGTTACCACCAACTTCGGTGCTTGCAGACCTGCCTACTTGGCCTACACGCAGTTCGTATCGATTCTGTGCGATTACCTCATGGACGTTTTGGTAAGCGCGTCGACTGTGACGATAGCTATCACGTGTCTTTGACGCGGTTGCTGTACCGAAATAACTTTACCCTGTCCTTTGCGATCAACACTTCTCATGACGTGGGTGACGTGTCTTCCATCACTGATTTGCGACCGGGGTCAGGCGATGATTCACATATTTCAAAAAAACAGTCGCGTTACATTTCACATAACTGGCAATAATTTCCTGAAACACCTGTTTTGGATTTCGCATTGTCGCGGCGGTGTGCAAATGGCTATGTGTGCTTTTCTGGCTGTCACTATGGCGTTTCTTTGACCTGATCTTTATGCAGATGTTGATCTTTGTTTTAAAATATACCTTGCAATGCATCTATATATGCAATAGATTGCAACATGATTGTTGGGTTAAGTGGTTTGGTCACCTTTTTGCTTGAGCTGAACATTCTGATCCAAGTTGTGTTGCTCTCGATTTAATCTGAGATGACCTCGGGCAGACATTTTTGTTTTACTTGGTCCGTTGCATTTCGTACCGTAGCTGATTCCAATTCTCCAATCTGCTACGCTGTTTTGTTTCAATATTTCATCGAAATATCGAATGCGCTTTCCTGTCCCATTCATGCTCGTATGCGTAAACTGAATGACGTGCTTCCTGTTGTAGAACGGTCTGTGGTTTTCGCTTGGCTGGGTGTGTTTTTTCCTCATTCCTGGCGCGATTGTTGGGATGAAGTTGGCAAAGTTCTTCCGCCGCCTGAAAGACACGAACAAGAACGGCGACGACAACTACAGGTGAGCACCGCTGTATACTGGTACGATCCGGTGTGAGAAATGTAAATGGGTTATAAGTGGGTTCAGAGAAAGCCATGAACAGATGGCCTAATCTCACTGTCGGCGTCTCGAACGGTTTTAACACATAATCGTTTCTGTTGCCACATGTGCTGCTGTTTTTTTTTATTAATCATGTTTTGTTTATGAAAAAGAAGTGCTGTTTCAGTCGGCATAAAATCCACCGTCGTACAAACCCTCCAATCCGTTTGTTCGAGGTTCGAAAAGGTTGTGCTGCACATGGACATGCTTGGTTTGATAAACAAGCACATCACTTTTAGACTTGGAGGTTTTCCGCTTCAGGTTCATCTTAATAGTGGCCTTTCGCGTTCCAGAACACGCTGAACTCGGCAAAAATTTTGCGAACTGGGTTTTTTACATAGTTAAATTTGTTCGCAAGACATGCTTTGGTTCAAATTCGGTAACTGCTGTGATAGGTCAGAAGCGAAGCAGACAAAATAATATATTTTAAATCACATTGTTTGCTCAAAAACCTTTTCACAGAGGTATTTGCTCCTTCGAATATTAAGCCATGTTGTAAAGAGTTGAGCTTTGCGTGGGTCTGACGTCAGTAGTTATTTTACCGCTTTTGTACGAAATCGAATGTTGTGTTTGCATTAGCAGTAAATGTAATGACTTTCTGCTAAAGCAATGTCAGTGACTTTATGTTGAATGTTTTATATATCTGCCGATTTGAACTGTACAACAAGCCTGACTGCAGTTAGGCGTCTTCTTAGTTACACTTCTTAAAATGGCAAACAGTTGCAAGTATTCGTTCTCCCTAGTTTGTAATCAAATATTCAGCAGAGCTCAACACTGATTTAGTTGAAAAGCTTAATCCACGATCGATTTCTACTGCTGTTGTCCAGATTAACTTTGCGTTTCTTAGTATTTTTTGAAGTGATGTCTGACACAAACCCAACAAATATTACTATGAAAGAACTTGCACCAAAACTACATTCATTAGGTTTTCTTTGATTGATGAATAAGTCAACTTACTTAGCACCCGTCTTCCCATGTGCGAAACAAAACGAAAAGCTAAGTAGGCATCTAAATGGTTCACAATGACGCAGATCCACTGGTGTTTCTTTTTGCATAAAAAAAAACAATGAATGTTAAATTTATGCAACAGATTAAAAAGCGACAGTAATTGGCCGTACCAACTAAAGAAATGTGTCTTTTTATGCCGCACTAGTTGCATGCACCCTCTTAAAACAATCCCCAGCAAACTTCAAGTTACTTAGATGCTGGTGTTTTGTCACTGACTTCCGTCTAACTTCGCACCAGAATGCACGCTACTGGTTTTACAGCAGATGTATGCGCGTTTGTTGAGATTCAGCATTCTCTTTACTCAGACAATATGCAAGCGTTGTGCTGTATTTCTCACGAGTGACCCGTTATTTGTACTTTCTTCTGTGCATGAACACCTAACTTTTATTAACATTTTCACACTCAGCAACACTCACTGGAGTGAAATGGAAATGGACGCGTACAATCGAAGCAATAAGTGAGTGCTGTACATTATGTCGATATCTTTTTTCTCTTCGATGCAATCTGCTTGTTAGTGCCCGACTTGTCTACGCTTTCTTTTGTTTCTTATAAATGCACTTCGTCTATCTTTTGTTTTCTTTAGCGCTGACTTGTGGTGTGTTCTTCGTTTCTTTTTTTAAACTTATCTTTTCTCACTATTCAATGCAGATAGCAAGCGCTTCATTTTTAACAGTTTCCTGATCGTGTGGGATCTGTAAATCCTTCACCGCCCGTGGCCTGTGGTGAACGAATGCCACAGGATTTAAGAAATCTTCCTGGCACGCCATGTAATGAATGACGCAGTTAACTGAAGCGGTCATTTTTGTGTTGCATTTCGAAAGTTGACAAACAGTGAATTCGTGATTACAGACTAGACTAGCTCCTGGTTGACATTTACGTTTGTTAATTAGTAGCAACCTGGAGAACTAAGACAATGGTAACTGGGGCTTAAGTGTAATTCTGAAATCTCTACTTGGTTATTTGATTTGTTGACAGTAAAATTTAGGTATAAGTTTGTTACTGTATTTCCACTACATGCTATTTATTATGCATGTTACAAATAGACTGATTGCTACAAGAGAACAGGCTACTATAACTACTACGTTTTAGTGTCCATGGAAGTTGGACGACATGCGAGTTTCTATAGTTAGGTTTTAGAGATATGCTTCCTGTGGACTTCAGCCGATAACGGGAACAGTGCGTTTGGAAGAAAATTCACAATGGCTTATCGTGTAACGCTGCTATGTTCTAGGTGGCACACTGAGTCGCACGCGTAGAAAATTGGGCAGGTGATTTTCTAATAGCACACGTAGCGTTTCCCCAAGCATGGTTCAGTTGGCACAGGAATTCTATTGTAATCACTTGTCCTAATTCCTACCTTTATGTACAGTACAGCATGCTTTCTTCAATAACTCGTAACTAACACTTCTGTTGATTAACAGTAATGGGAACAGACGGGTTACGTCATCTAAGTTGGGGTGAGATTACTGTTTTGTTTTTCTAATTTTTCCTGCATGTTGTGATTTGTCGTGGTTAATTTGTTCTTCATCTGAAGCATAATTGCGCTGACGGATTGTACCCCGCATCAATTATTCTTTACCTGCCTGTCAAAAACTTACATCTAAAATTTTTCTCGTAGTGGTTTTCCGTTGAATTGCAAAAATCAGACCAGAATGCACGCTACTGGTTTTACAGCAGACGTATACGCGTTGACAACTACTGAAATTAGGTCACTCTTATGTATGATTCGATGAACTGGTATTTTATGATTAGGGCCGATAAAAGTTTGTCGTGAAATATGTTGACCTGTTCACTTACTATTCTCTGTAAAAGCGACAGAAAACATTCTCAGCTTTTGCTTTTAATTTGTGGATAAGTGGAAACTCTAATATCGATTTTCGGAAACAAAACTAAGCAGTGAAGTTTTTAGAAAAACTTCGTTTAAAAAAACTGAAACGTTTAATAAATATAATGGTTGGTGTAAATTCCTTGTTGCGTGATTTTAAAACCGTGACCATATTGTCTCTTTCAAGGACGAGAGTGTAAACAACGGAACGAACGAGCAGGTTTAAAAGTTAACATTTCATTTATTATACTAACCTTACTTGCATGCTCACTTGATGCTGTTGCGTAGTTTCCTATCAATGTGCCGGTAAGTGTTATGGTTATCTGGTTTTTGCAGTTTGCAGCGATGCTTTTTCTGTTGGAACTGCTTTGCTCGCATGCTGTTTTTTATGGTTTCAAAATACGTGCTTGTTTCAATGACCCACCTTCGCAAAGAAAAACATCCTTGGAGGAACGCATCAACTTAATTGGTTAAAGCAGCATGAGCTTAATAGCTTCGACGTCTCAATGTGTCGTTACAATGTCCACCAATTTAAGGCGTCTCAGAAAAGCGTGGTTGTTTTGAAAACGCGTAAAGCCAATAAATGTTGAGTAGCCTCTCCGCATCTGCTGCACCTTGCGTTGCTCTATGGTGCGGGAAACCATTAATCAGATTCTAAAGTACGAAACACATTGGTTGTGTTTCATTCAAGAAACGGCTGCGTGAACTTGTAGTTCATTTCATTGTTTTGACATCAAAAACGACAACAGTCTAACGTGACAAACAAATATGTTGACGCAACAGTGAACCTTCATTTTTATGACAAGGTATTTTTCCTGTGAAGACGGTTTGGTTTCACCCTGTGCTTAGCTCGGACTAAAGCGCGCTAAATTCAAAAGGGAGTGTAGAAACCGTAAAAACAACGTGCAAAAATTAAAGACTTGCCCTTTTCCTGCCATCTTGTTCGTAAATAAGATTTCCCAAATTGACCTTCATTAGGCAAATATTAGTCGTGTTTGAGTTTGCGCCTTTTGTTCGTTTGTTGGTATGTTGGTTGGGGGAAAATTTTAATTGTGGTTGAACCTAGACATATTGCAAAACTTGCCCCCAGCTTTCTGTGGCTTGTTTTTGACTTGGCCTGTAGTGTTCAACGCGTTGGGGAATCGAAGCAATCACCCAAAACACGCCTCGCTATTCAGCTTTAACTGAGAAGTATGGACAAACCGCGACACGTTGTTAATTATTCGATTTGGATGAGAGCGGCATGAATCCGAAAGTCTGTGTACGCACGAAAAAAACACCAGGAATGAAGAGCATTCTATTTAAACCCTATCGTGTGCTGCGACCACTCAGTTAACGCTGTATAGCGGGGCTTCTCGACTCGCTACTGTTTCTTGCAAGTTCCGAGGCAATTCTTAATCTGCCAGGACTTAATACGATCGTTACAGATGGAGGAGCATATGTTCGCGTTTGGGTATTCCATATTTTGTTGAACACAATTTAATTCCTGCCTATGCGTTCAAATTGCGCTTGCCGCACGTATTAACAAATTATAAATACTTCCTAATCGTCTGGTTGCTTCATATACGATGGTAGTTTTAGTTGCTAAGCACCAGTTGAGCTGAAAAAGATTTTAAAAACTGCTTTTTTGCAAGATGCTCAAGTAGAACAAAACTGGCTTTCGCTTCAGAACAGTCCTTTGCGTGAACATGGTTTTGATCTCGTGTTGCTCGCAATGTTAGGATACAAATAGAATTGATGTCTTACGTCGCAAATTCCCAATATGGAAACGTAGTTTTAATACTCACTGTTTCGTGTCAGAAACGCGGTTTCTGGATGCTTTATACCGCAGGTATTTTTGTATTGCATATCATCCCTCAAACTGCGTTTGTTCTCTTCGATGTTAGTTCAGTCACTTACCGGAAGAACTGCCCACGCTCCTTAATTTCAACTTTTTTACGGCATGGCCTTTCCAGCGCAACAGTTGCTTCAATATGTGACCGGTAACGTGCGCCAACGTCCCCAAAGAAACATAAAAGCGCATTTTTATTTAGCTTGGCATTACTGTTATGTTGAAAGCGGAAAGACCTGGCAAACGTTTTTACAATAACCTTGTAAATATTAGGTTTAATTTGATCGCGGAAGTTCCAACAACGATCCCGGTATGAATTGGCGTATTTACTGAGAACACGAATTCAATGACAATTTGCTCAAATAGTGCATTTGCGACGCATGGTCAACACGTTTTTTATTGATTGGTTTTGTTTGAGGAAGCGTTATATGTTCTTTTTGCCTTGCTTTATTGATGTGGTTGGAAAGAAACAACGTGCTGTCTGCACCTGTTTTAGAACATGTATTCCAACCACAAGAAAATTCCCTAGATATGTCTAAGACGAAGTATTTACGCCAAGTTTGCAAATGCTTTGCATGGCTTTTTGCGTCTGGTTCTCACAAAGCATGGTTGATTTATTTATGGCTCCCATGTTATGGAGTTCAGGTAATAGACCAGGTCGCGTTGCTAACGGAATAAATAGGTAGTTATATTCAGAAGCTTGATCGGCAGCTTGTTGCTCCGATCATTGATCGGTGTTGTGCTCGATGGTTGACAAAGACACGGATTGATACGTGCGGATTACTCTTAAAGTAAAACCTAGTTCATGAGCGAAGCGTATTTGAATAATTCATTCATAGAAGTGTATGGAGATTGCTTGATTACATACTACTCGTATTTCTATCCGCGATATGATGACAATGAGCGATGGTCAGTGTTGCCTCAAAAATTACATGTCAAAAGGGAGTCATTGGTTGATATGACGACCTAAGAGAGCAACGATTGGTCGCGCTGCAGAGGGGAAACGCCATCAGGTCAACTGCTGGCTCGTTAGGTTCTTCCTTTCTGCAACTGACCTGTTGTAGCAGAGTTGGGAACCAGCGTTCCCGTGGGTCACATGCGGCCCGTGTCAAAATTTTCTTCACCCAAATTAGAACACAATGTCGCATCAAAGCGCATCTCCAAGTAAGCCGATACTTAGCCAGTAAGTCAAGAGAAATATCTCTCGCTCGTCATAGCTTTACCGCCTGATTCTCCCTAAAATGAAAAAACGTTACGTGCACTTTGTATTTTTCAGCATAAGATAAATTAACATTTTTGCGGCCCGCCAGTGGTACTCCACAATATGTGACCCGTGGTAGTAAATTGGTTCTCCACCTGCTTTATAGCCTTCAAATAAGTGCAAAGCAGATCATGTTTAAATCAATGAAACAGTAAAACCGCAACTGCTCTCTACTGAACATATTCTTCTTTGCCAATCTTATACAAGTTCTAACGTTGATTTTCAATTTTGTTATACAACGTCCTTCACTGTGAAACATTTGAAAGTATAGGTCGTTTGTATTTTTACTCGTAGAAATGCTGCGTTTTAGTAGTTGTCTTTCAACAACTTCGTTGGCACGCTTTTAGTTAGTGTTTTTTCTGTTACCAGCTGCTGTGGTCGTGTTCCACCTGCGGGTATGCTTCTCAGCGATATGTACGCGCTAGATTGTAGCACGCTGATTGTTTCTTTTAGAACTTCACATCTACGTGATCCCTTCTTCAAAGGAGCCGAAACCTTATCCAACTCTCGTTTATTTTTCAGGTCTCCAAAAATTCATCCATACCAATATTATTAATGCAGCACTCGTCTTCCTTATACCTGCGTCTTTTTTGCAACGCGAAATAATATTGCATTTTACACACACAAAAGCCAAAGCAACGTTTTCAGTTTTTCGTTACTTTGTGTTTGCACGTGTAAATAAGTGCAATAAGTAGTGTACCTGTTTCAAGAACCAGCTATGCTGCTGCAAAGCCGAAAGAGTTGTATGTCACACAAGTTTGCAGTCTGTTGAAAGTATTTGTACTTTGTGACATCTTTATGTGACTCGTTACGCTGCGTTTGTAGTTTGTACTGTACTGTGCCGTGTACCTGGTTTTGAATGAAAGAAAAAATCTTTGCAATATTTGTTCACAAAGTAATATATGACGGAAAATGCTGCTGTGGAACAGTGCATTTCTTTGCAATAGGTACGTAGCAATTTGTGATAGGTACCACTCGTCTGTTTTTTCTTATCACACTGTTGTATATTGCATAACACACGGCGTGGTTTTATACGAAACAAGTGCACAAAGTGATTCTGCTTCAAGCATACCGTTTTCCACAAAGTTCATTGTCACTGACACGCACAACTTTAGAATAAGATATGCTGCCAATACTCTGTATATTGCATGCTTAACATTGAAACTCCTTATCATGTGACGTGACAATTTACACTGCCACGTCACATGATAAAGAGTTTCAATTTACGCTGTATGTCACTAGTGCGAACACTCGGAGTAAAATTAGCGTTTTTGCTTGGCTTGTGCTGTTTTTTGCTGCCGTCGAAAAAATATATGTACAAATATGTTCTAAATTTTGATACAATATTTGTAACTGTGATTCCTGTCTACGATATTGTCGTTTGGAGCGAAGGATGCGACTGCTGCAAGAGACCACACGTCTTCAGTGGTGCGGCCGGGACCAAGGTCAGTGGAAAACTAGACAGCAGTGGTTGCGGGTCTGGACCTGCTTTTAGGGGGAAGCTGTCGAAACAAGCAACTGCTGTAGTTTCGATTTTGTTTTACAGGGAAAAAGTCGCCATTGCTTCTCTCTTTCGGTATCATGGCTGACCCAGCTCTCGATGTACTATGTTTTCCCACTGTATTCTGTTACGGGCAGCCTCCCATAATTTCCCAGGATTTTTATTCAAACGTTTAAACATCGATATTTATCTGATCCAAAACGTCACCAAAAACGAAGTCATCAATTTTCCCATCGTCCTTTGTATCGTCCATTTCGGTTTTCGCCTTAAAAACTGCACCCCTGAATCCGCCATTGCACAGTGGTGTAACTAGGGGGGGGCATCTGCCCCGGATGCAGCATTTTGAGGGATCCAAGTTGAGGTCTGAATGTTATGCAATAATTAGGAAATGTCAGCAGATCCTAATAACTACGATTTACAAAATGTTCAATGCCAGTCGCTGGTACCCAGTTGCAAAGTCTCAAGATCACCAAAGCGAGCAGTTGCGAACCTTACTGACATTTTAGGCGTAGCGTGTGGGTGTGTCCAGCAATGACCGCCCGCGTGTGATGTGGTTCATGGCTGCGAAACAATGTTCTCAGGTGGAACAGGCCTGAAATATACGGCCCGCGAGAGCTTTTTCAATTGCAGAAAATGTTGCAAAAGTCAGACTTCGGATAATCAATTGTCGTTTCAGAATTTTTTCCAAACTACAACGTATAGTAGATTCTTGCGGCCCGCGGCAAATTTATGTTGATCAATTTGGCCCCTTGATTAACTCCTCGCCAACTGTATGATTTTCAATAAAGCTGTTCAAAATTTTGCAGCGCATGCAAGATTTGCGCTTGATATCTAGTTCAAAATATTTGTTTCATCGATTGTTTAACAATCGCTTGCCATTACAATGTTGAACCTGGGAAACAAGGCCAGGAAGATGCGGTGAAGCGTTCTCTTGCCGAAAACAAATTTACTTGTGCACAGCAATGCAAGATGGTTAAGTAAGGGAAGAGTTTGCAGAGATATTGATCCATAAGTAAGTAATTTTTCGTTGTTAGAAGTCAACAGCACGTGAAGGCTAAGGTATTTTCACCTTTTCTAAGAATTATATACAAATAAACTTAGATTTTTGGCTGACGTAGTGTCACACCTCAACGACTAACTTAAAACTGCAAGAAAAACATAGCCTACTGTTTTTGATTGGCCAATACTTCGCGTCCTTTTCAGAAAAAATTGGATATTTTCAAACATGACATTCAAAGCGAACTTCAGTTTCCGAGAATTTTGGGGAAAATAACGAAAAAAGTTTCCATACATTCGATTTATTGAAAAGTTGGTTACCAACTTGCGGTACAATTTGTCTTCTCTCGAAAAGATTTGCTCTTTTATTGAAAACCATTTCTTGGTGACACACCTTACCGAATTCTCAACTGTAGCAAAATGCAATTGCTTGGACGCAGCCAAAATTCTACTGGAGCTAAGAAAATTCCAGGAGAACGTTGCAGTGACACATAAGCGTAGCCGGGGGGCCAAAGGGAAGGGACCATGCCCCCGAAGATTTTTAACATATCTTGCCATTTTTGCTTGGAGACTCTTAATGAGCTGGAATAGCAAGCAAAAATCACTCTGCCAACTGGCAAACAGAAACCTAAACCAAAGTAACAAAGAAAAGGGAAACAGAAAGAAAATGGCAATAGCGCGTTTGGGCCTAATGCCTTAGATCTAGTTTTTTTCGTCATAGAAAACGTTTGAAAAATGTGTAGTCATAGAATGCCCAAAAAAAGATGAATTATTTTGGTCAGAATGTCTGAAAATATAGGCTAATGAATACGGTTACAGCGAGTTTTAGTAACAGGGACCGAGTTTGCTAAAATACTTTGAGGGGACAATCCTTACTGTTTGCGTTTTGATGAGGTCGCCATATTCACTCAACCGTAGTATGGGGGGCACTTTATGGAATGGATATAATTTGGTGACCCTGGCCCCCCCGGCTACGCCCATGGTGGTGGTAAAGCAATTAGTAGTATATACAATTATACAGTGGTGCTGTATAGTATCTTGCACTCAGCACTATTTGATATGAAAACATTAATTCTAAGAGTTGGGCTGAAATAGACACAATTATGCTCAGCAATGGCAAGTAATTTAAATTTGGTCAGTTCCGGTTAATAAAACATTGCCGCTATCAATCACCACATAGATCAAATAAAAAACAAACCACAAGATCTTTTGGTAATCCTAACAGTGCAACCAGGCGCGTAGCCAGAATTTTATTAGGGCTGGGGAAAACAACAACCGAGTTTCAACATTTAAATCTTTTTAATGCTCCTTGCTATTAAAGCATCATCCATGAAACGTGCATGTTTCTGGCGTTTTCTCCTGAACATATGTGTTTGGATAAATAAAAAGTCTGCTTTCATTAAATTGACAAGTTTTAAAAGTTTTGATAGTGAAGTTCCAAGCTTCTACTTTGGATCAATGCCATCATTTGTTCGTAATCCTGTCTTGCATAAGCGCTAGTAAACCTCTCAATGCCCAGTATTGCACTTGAGCAAGAAATCATCGCGGCCGCCATTACGACTGCGCGCCTGTTATGCTGTGTTTACGCGCTTCTAATGTGCACCAACACAGCATCTTCAACCGAATCCGAGCAGCGACTTTGCTCTGAGGCACTGTCTTCCGTAGTAGGCCTTCTACAAAACATTCGCGCATATAAGAAGTGGATCCTGTTGTCTATGGAAAAGAAATCCTTTCCCAGCAGAGAATCAGACACTAAGATCTTACAGAGTATGTATTTCGCCTACGAAGTAGGCATCATTAGCTTTTATTCCAATAGAATCCATATATAGAATGGATCCCGTTGTCATCTAATTTTTGAGCGATTAATTCATGTATGTAGTTGATAACCGTAAACGCTAGAGTCTTTCAACACGTTTGAAAAATGTGTAGATTTTTGATAATCCGTAAGATCGTTTGGCTATGTTCAACCTATTCCGTGAAACCTTTGTAGTTACTTTAAACTTACTTCGTATATATTGTTTGATGAGACTTTGCTAAATTGAACTGACTTCACTGAAATACAAGATAGAATTATACTGTAAACACAATCGTAACCCCAGCATTACAAAACGTATTGGCCACGCGCAGCTGCAGTGGCGTACGCAGAAAATTTTCATGGGGAGTTTTATTCAGTGGCATAGAGTAGTCATTTGTAATTGGTGTGCACTGATTGTGACATCACAATTTGACGTCATAGTCCTGTTTCCAAACCAACGTTTTGGCGAAGTTTGTTGACATAATATGCACATTTTTCTATACATCCACTCTGCTTAATTTATGTGTCATTGCACTGAAGATAAACTATTAGGCTATCGGAGGAAAATACACCCAACGCTCAACGCTACGACACAACAGTTCGTAACTGCAAAAATATCAGGCTGCGCGTTGAAACAGGGGAGTACAACACACTCATCAATTCGTCAGGGCAATTTACAGCGGAAAATGAGGCTGCGGTAATGTTTTGTCGAATACGTGCAGTCGAGCATAGAGTAAGTGCAGGTGGACTGGCTGGCGCACACCCCGGTTTGAAAAATCGAATCTTGATAAACTACACAAGAATTGAGAATGCGCATAAAGCATGCAAGAAAACTTTCGATTTTGTTGTTATTTATAGAACTCAACAAACGTTTAGTGTTGATTTTGTGATGGCAGTTTTCCTTTTTTCCTGCTGAGACACAACTGCTGTGTTTGAGCTCGTGCAACAGTTCTATCATGCTGCAGAAATCGGTAGGCCTAATGCAGCTAATGTGGTCAGCGCTTGCGCTGATCAGCCTTAGCAGACAAAATAAATGGAATTTTTCGCATAAAGTGAACTACCGCCGAATACATGTGTAGCCTAATGGACGAAAGGTCTGCAAAAAGTGGTGAGGTGGGTTTTGTACACAGACAATAACCCAGATTCCCACCGAAACTTAATTATTACTTTTTGGCCCATTAAAAATGTTCCTTGAAATTTGCATGCAAATTCATACTTTTTTATTTGCATTAAGTCGACAAATTAACAAGCAAAAGTATGCGAAAAAATTAATCTACTTTGCGCAGGTAATAAAGTTTTTGTAAAATACCAAGCTCAAGGAGGGGATTTAATCCACCCCCCTTCCTCGCGTACGCCCTTGGCACTGAATATAAACTAAAATATCAGGCTGAGCGTTCCAACAGG
>Ga0210059_1007622_pt1 | contig 17161 bp, 10 predicted proteins | sample Ectturendosymbi2_FD_188042 | JGI IMG/M metagenome (GOLD analysis project Ga0210059, IMG submission 188042) | Ecteinascidia turbinata endosymbiont from Florida, USA - Sample 2 (SPAdes) (version 2) | ecosystem: Host-associated > Tunicates > Ascidians > Unclassified | place: Key West, Florida...
TGGGCTGCTACGGCACTGCTCCCGCCCCGCACCCGCAAAATTTAAACCCACCCCGCACCCGCAGGTTTTGAGAATTCTTGTCCACTCCCGCCCCACACCCGCAGACTTCCAACCCGCCCGCACTGTTTCCGTCCCAAACCTGTAACAGACACTGTGAGTGCGAAAACCACTGTCCAATGCCACCTCGGTGCAAAACTGATTTCTAGTTTTCTGATTTTTACTCGTGTGTTTCACCGCACTAAACTGATTTATAAGTACGCTTGTTCTTCCATTAGTACTAAATTTGCCTATGGCATAACAGTATGGGAGTCATTAAAAGTATACCATACAGTCGTTACCAATGCATTTAGTAATTAAATGCTCTCAGTAGCTTTTAAACTAAATTTTGTTTTGCTAAGATGAAAGTAAGCCATTCAATGTGTGGTCCTCACGAATATAATGACATACAGCAATTTTTGACCGAGTAAGGCATTTCGCTTGGCAAAGCTTCTCTACACCTTTGTAGCACGAACTTTCTGTAGCATTAATTATTTTGCCCATGTCACTTTCGCACGCACTGAGTCAACATTCACTTACCCGTACCAATTTCAACCCGCCCCGGTTCCGCACGCATAACTCTGCGGGTTCCCACACCCGCCCCGCAAACGCGGGTACTCGCAATCCGCGCGGGTTAACCCGCGCAGGACTCTTTTACATACGCACATTCTTATTTTGCCAGGTATAATAACGTCAAGTTGTTTAACAAAACGATTACAAGTGTTTACATAAGTGGCAAGGAAATGAGCAAATAAGTTACACTGACTGGTTTAGGAGCAGTATTTTGCCGTTTTGAGGTTTCTCATTCAGCTACTCACATCGCAGGCAACCCTTTATAATTATTATCAAATTACGGCTGCAAAGATCAGTATGTTGTGGTATTTTCTAGATGAAAAATTTTGAGTTGTGTCACTTTTCGCTGGTTTGAAAAATGACTGTTAACAAATCTTGCTCTTAAGCACTTGTACTTCATACAACGGAGTAAATGTTGTCTTGGACTGTATTACACCTGAGGAAGCCTGGCTTCAAATGACAATCGGCGCTAACAGCGAAGCGTCTGGATGCTGTACTGTGTCAACACAAAAAACGCTTGTTGATTTACAACCTATTGCCTTTGGGTAGAATTTAATCACGTCTTCGTGATAGTTCTTCGACTCGATTTCGTAATTTTTTCAGCATGGTACCACCTACGCATGGGCGTCCGCAGGGGTGGCAAAACGGGCATTTCCCCCTGTGGGAATTGGGGTTGAGAACCAAAATTTTCTAAAAGAACTGAAGTCAGCAGCTTAATTCCCATTAATTGATCTAATTCTTGCAATGACAGTTTATTTGCCGGTATGACATTCACACTGCGCAAGAACCATGTTTACAGCTCTGGTATTACGCATTGATGAGCTTGCAGTTCACTCATGTCCGTTCCTTTGCCTGCAGAGGAGGTCGCGAAGGTCGTGAGATGATTGTTCTACTGTTGGTCTTTATTGCATAACAATAACATGGCAACAAATCTACAAAAGTTCACTTCAAGTTACTACGGTAGTAGGCGTTTTGCTACATGTGTCTGTTGAACGCAGACATCTTGCCAGGTAGCTGAATGCAGCGAGACAGTCCGCGTAGTTTTATTATGTGTGATAAGAAGCATGAGTGAATCTGTAGCAATGCTTCCACAGCTTTGAAAAATCTATTGTTAGAGTGAATGTGACCAATCACCAATGTGCCTGAGTGCATGGGTGGCGGAACCTTTTTCAAAGTGGGGGGCACAAGTGATCGTCAAAAATCTATAGAAAATTTTTGTGGTTTAAATTGGCAACGATGACGTCACAACGCATTGAAATATGACGTCATTAACTTTTGTCAGCATGTTTTATGCAATGTTTTATAAGCCCTCATCGACCCCTATCTATACTACACCCTATCTATCTACGCTACACTGACTTGAGGATATCAATGTAGCTAGTTGTTCTTAGTCTTAGACAAAATTCATTCACAAGTAAGTAGCCTACACAAATACAACATGCACAAAACTAAGGGAGCGTTTATGGGTGAGATGGGGTTTCAAAATGATGATAGGGTAATGGAAATATACGAACAGTGACAAGGCCACATTGAAAAGACCCCGAGTTAACAACTTAATGAGGTGGGACCGTGGGTGGCGGCACAAATATATATGAAGCAAGCTCGCATTTTCTAATATAAATCGTAAATGAAGACTCGGGTATGGCTGAGGAGCCCGTGTGCTGGAGTCAGCACTGGGCTGTTAAAAACACCAAGAACACAGCTTAAAAAAACAGGCAAAAATGACACAGTATTGATCAGTGGTGGGTTTAGGGCTCCGATAACGTCATCATATTCAGCCAACCGTGATAAGCACTTTTGATTTGCCTAAGATATGGCCACCCAAGGGTATGTTCCTGAGACTACGTCATAACTGAAATAGCAGGAGAAAATGCAAAAGGGTGTTCATGATACACAACTTTGAAAACACTGAAAGCTGTGAAGACAAGGCTGGCAACACATAAACGTTGGGCAATAGCAAGTTGGCATCGCCCCCCCTTCTTTTGTTTCGCGCCCCGTTTCTCTACATTCACCATCAATAAACTACAGAGTTTACCCTTTTGAAAGTTTCACACCTTCCCCCTTTGAAAAAATGATTGGTAGTTTGTATCTTGAATTTTTTCACATTCATGTCTTTGTGGGAATCCATGAAACTATAAAAAACAACCAAGAAGATTTAAAACACTACATTTGTTTTAAAGTTCATAAGGTTTTTTCAGAACTTTGTGGAAGAAATTTTAACCGATGTTCTACAATTTTATTAGGTATAGAAGTTGGTTTGAAGCTTTTCTTTATTTGCTCCTTGGAGGTGGTGGTGGGGTTGCTTTGAAAGGATGGTACTTACACATTACAGTTGCTGTTGGGGCCCCTTTGACAGCACAGTAGCTTACTTGCACATTACAATTGCTGTTTGGGTTCCCTTTGAAAGCATATTACTTACACATTACAGTTGCTGTTGCAAGGTACTTGCACATTACAATTGCTGGTGGTGGCCCCTTTGAAAGCAAGGTAGTTGCATATTACAGTTGCTGTTGGGGACCCCTTTCAAATCAAGGTACTTAAACATTACAAATGTTGTTGGGGACCCTTTGGAAGCAAGGTGCTTGCACATTACAGTTGCTGTTGTGGCCTCTTTGAAAGCACAGAATTTTACATTATAATTGCTGTTGGGGTCCCTTTGGAAGCAAGGTGCTTACACATTACAGTTGCTGTTGGGAGCCACTTTGCAAGCAGAGTGCTCACACATTACGCTTTCTTTAAGGCCCCTTCAATGAAGTTTGAAAGCAGAGTACTTACACATTTCAGTGGCTGTTTGGGGCCCCTTTGAAAGCAAAGCACCTGCACATTACAGTTTCTGTAGGGGGCCTCTTTGAAAGCAGAGAAATCACGTATGATCTGCTTTGTAGTACATTATATGAGTGAATAATAAGTTTTTCAACAAAAATAAGGAAAATTGACACGTGTAACACCTCAAGGGCGGCCCCAAAAAAAGGGGGGCCCGAGGCAAGTGCCTTGCTTGCCTCCTCTTAAACACACCACTGGTATTGATACCTGTCTTAACACATTCAAAATCACAGCATTTTCACATCTAGAACACATAAGTAACATGACTGAATACTCATTCTACACGAGGTTGTCACCAGAGGGGGCCAGTGGTGCCCGGCACTGTGACCCCCCATTTCATGTTTGGCTCCCCGGTTGCTGCATACATCCAATATTGTATTTTAAAATGCCCCCTTGTGGTTTTTGGCAACCTGCTGCGAAATCCTGGCAACGGGCTTGATTCTGCAACTGCATTAGATACCGGAATGCAAAGACAAGACAAAACATATGTAGCGAGTTGTCTGTAAGGATGCCAATTGTGTTGCTAATGCAAAAAAATAACATAGCTATTTAGCAGTGATGGAGTCTCGAGACTTGGTCTCGGCCTCAAGAATCATCTCGAGGCCCAATCTTGCGCGTCTCGGTCTCGAAGCTTTCAGGTCTCGTTTTGGTCTCGAAGGCTACAGGTCTCGGTCACAAGCTTATTTTGAGCCTTTTAATATTTCAAGGATATAGCTTGGTAAAACTGTAATTCAACGAGTTTTTTCTTTATTGTATTTGCAGGTAAGAAACAATGAAAATAGGTCAGAATAAAGTGAGAAATTCGAAAAAAATTCAACTTGGGAAGTGGTGACCACTTTTTTTTGAAAAATTTCGGCAAAGTCCACAAATTTTGAAGTGTCGGTCTGGGAGTTTGTGATGAAGTCTCATTCTCGAATTTCAAGTCTCGAGTGTCGGTCTCGGAATTTTTGATTAAGCTTCGGTCTCGGTCTTGAAGGTTACGGTCTCGAATACATCACTCCTATTTAGTGTTGCCAATGCAAAAAGAAAACAATAGAAATTGATCTGTCAAATATTTCATTTTGCGTATAAGATTCTACGAAATTTCACTATTTAGAATGTTGTTAAAACGCTTGAAATTACGCCGAATTAAACAATTTTTCGATGGTGTGGCACGAATTTTTCCTACACACAAACATACAAAATTACACCATCTGGCAACACTGTTCCATAACACCAATGTGGTAAGCAATCCCGAGAAGGGTGCAGGCCGTCGCCAGGATTTAGCAGCAGGGGGGCCAAAAACCAGAAGGGGGGGACATTTTTAAAATACAGTATTGGATGCATGCAGCAACCGGTGGGCCAAACGTGAAATGGGGGCATCGATTTCAAATGGGGGGACCGGGCACCACTGGCCCCCCCGCTGGCGACGGCCCTGGAAGGGTGACCAGATTGCGCGCGGTGTGTTCTGCCAAACATTTACGAAATCCTGCCAAATTCACTGCCAAATTACAAATAATATATCAGAAATACTACTGTAGTGCCAAAATACTGGCAAAATTTGTTCATTAAACGGACCCAATACTAACTGTATTACTAAGGTTATTTAGGCAAAATTCGAAATTCAGAAGTGGGGGGCAGGCCCCCTAGAAAAAAAAGTTGGGGGCCTAGGAACATGCGGCCCGTTCGGTTCCGCCACCTATGCCAGAGTGAATAGCTTAAACTACGCTTATGCAGGCTTCTCACACACAACATAAACTATGTGGCTCTTTAAACATATAGTAAAACAGAAATATTTCTCCCCTAAAAATGTATTTTGCCCCCAAACCTTGAAACCTGGCTACGGGCCTGCTTATTCGGTTTGTGCATGATGAGCATCCATCGTGAAAAAATAACAAACAAAGACAAGCAAGGTATTACCGATCGCCTTGATCGATCTCAGACGTTTGCAGCTCTTGTTTCTAAGTGACGCTGACAAGTCTTGCTAGCTAAATTAAGGTCATAATTTGTAGTTTTGTTGAAGACCATGGCCATGTTTCTTTCTTTAAAGATCATGGCAATGCATCCTTGAAAAGAAGTAGGCTACCCTGTTTTGAAAATCTGCAGATAGCTTATTGCGTAAATTATCGTAATATATCTACATATTGCTGCTAACGAAGCGCATTTTTTATTGTTGCCGTAACATGGGACATTTTCTTTGTGGTGTAGAGAGGATGAAAAGTTTGGTGAACATCCATTTGCATTGCATCGTCAGCAGTTGTGTAACTAGAGGTTTGAGCCAGGGGAGAAACTTAGCCAAAGGATCCCACTGGCCACTTTAGGGGTCCACTAGCCAACATTCAGAAAAAAAACTTGAGAAATGATAGTGAATTCGGCCGTGGATAGTTATACTAAAACCATAAATCAGCGGAAAATATTCCGAAAAACGCAAAAAACAACAATCTACTGAAAAACAAAAGAACAATATAACCCAACTATAAGCTAAGTAAGTGAACGAATTTTACATTTGGCTTGCTAGGTGGAGGCGGTTCGCCTCCCTGCACCCTGACAATTACGCCACGGATCGTCAGCAACCTGAAAATGATGAGCAAAATGTCAGCCTTGCCCCCACTGGAGAATTTTCTGCTGACGCCCATGTACCTATACGCAAATTATCGCACATGCGCAAATTATAATGATACTTGTAAGTGGCTTCCCGCGGATTTTCTCAGTGGGTAAAACTAATTTCTAGTGCAACCGCCCGATAATTGTTCTAATGTTCACCGCACACGCGTAATCTGAAGTTGTGTTCCCTAGCCCTTTTTATCATGAGTAAGTTGATAATTAACCTAAGAAAGAATTTGACGTGGCTCACTCTCTCGTCAGGTTTATTATTGCTATCTTTGTTTCATTCCCTCTTCAAATCCAAAATTAATTATTGTTTGTATGTAGCATTATCATTTATACAATATATGATGAATTAGTATTATCTTTTGTTGGACTATTTGTTATTTTTCATACAGAAGTGATATTAAAATTCCATTTCGCAAGGAGCTTGGCCCACTTGTATTCCGACCTATGGCCTGCTAGTTGAATAACATGACACTCATCCAAAAACTATCGTTTAAGACCAGAAGCAATTAAGTTAAATATTTTTTTTCTGTTGCAAAGCACCACTCAATCGAAAAATGTTTTTTTAAAATAGAGGTGAATCAATTACCAAGCTCACATGCCTCCTATTTTCTGAAGCTTGGAGGAAAGCAACAACAGACACAAAGAATACTCGAAATAGGTTTGTAAAATGAAAATGCCTTTCGAGTAAAGCATTAGCCTAAACCATTTTTTCAAAAACCGCTTTTCACTTGTTATGCTGTTATTGAAGTTTTCAAGCTCATGTTTTGTTTTCTCATCACCTGTTAACCCTCAGCTATAGCCTCATCTGCGTAAAACGGCTCAGTGTACGCGTGAAAATTCGCTGTTAGTGTTTTGTGCCTGATTCAGCTGCTTGTAGGAACTTTGGATTTTGTTGACATTCCACCCGCCTCAAAGAGCGAGGTATAAACGATAATATTGCGCCTTACATGTGCCTCGAGTAGCGGCCTACACAATAGAAGCAAATAATGGAAACTCAATGTTATTCGACAAGCTGATGTGGAGAGCTGGCCGGCACATAATGCTTCGCAAAAGATGCTCGCTTTCCTGTGTGCGACTTGAACGAAAATGCCAGCAGCACCATGTCTCATTCCCGTGCAAAACCGTGCTCAATGCAGTGAACTGATTTGGCAACATCTGCTCCAGCAGAACACGGCATCAGTTGCACTTTTTCCGAAACATTAAAAATGCATGGTTCAAAAAGAAAAATAACCGTTACAGAAAGTTTTATCAAGCAGTGTTTCTGTAATTTAATTATCTACATTATTTTGAGTGGTCACTATCATTTAAACCAGGGATGGGGAACCTGCCGCCCAACTGCAGCCGGTGTGAACATTTAATATGGCCTGCGCCAGAATTTTCTTTATCCAAGGTAGGATGGAACAAGGCGTCAAAACGAAATTCCATGACAAGCAGATACAGTATATCCAGGTAAGTCTCTCTCGCTCCTCGTAGTTTTCTTTCCTTATTTTCCTTAAGAAGATAAAAGCGGGATTTTAAGATGAAATTTATCAGTTTTTCCGGCCTGCCAACGATGTTCCACGATTCATGCGGCCCATATGTTAGTAAATAGGTTGCCCATCCTTGATTTGAAGCAACATTCTAGACAAGGGGTTTTTCTCGCTACTGAACACATTTATTGAGGCAAGGAAACGGCGGAAGCTTCCTAAAAATACCGTCTTTATGAAGCCTCAACTTCCATAAACTAAAAACTCCGTAGCGTACTTTTCAAACATACGCTTATCTGGTATCTTTTGCAATGGAATTGCAAGCAAACGACCAAAGCGCGTAATGGTTAAACTTCGTTTTTTTCGCCAATAAGTGTGGAACACGCTGCTGTATCCGCTTTCTCCAAACGCTGCTATAGGTTTAGTTTTGATATAGGTTTAGTTTTGAACCAAAGGTCGACCTGCACGAATAAATACATCGTTCTCGTGTGCCGCTGTAAGCCTGTCAGATATTGATTTGCCTTTTTCACAAGCTTCTCTGAGCTTCACATAAATTGTGGACAAGCATTTACCAAAAACGCCGGTTTCTAAAGTAGTTTACAGCTTTGTTATATGTCAATTACGTCGTTTGTTTTTAACAACTCACGTAATTGCTGAACTGCAGGAGGTTAGCAGATGAGCTTGCTGACATTAAAAATTTCTCTGTACAGGTTTTGCGACTTTGTAAGCCTTATACCGGGTATTTAACGACGCTTTCATCACAAGACATACACAAAGTTTTGAAAATTTTGTACGCTGCGGAGAAATTGCATAAGAAACCTCAACCAATTTACCACAACCTCACGTAAATTTACATCTCTACAAACACAGCTTTTGAGGAAATAACAACTTCGCATCCATGAAGTCATTTTCTGACATTTGCAAAATACTGCTCAAGCCAGTTGTGGGGATAATTTGATGTATGCTTTTTTAACTTACAGAATAAGAGAAGCTTTTCTGGTAATATTGAGGAAACTTATTAGATTGTTTTATGGATTGACGTGAGTAAAATGTGGAGCCCGGGAATATTTTCCAACAAAAATATTTTTCTTCGGATCCGTCTCGTCAAACTACGGGGCGATTTATCTTCAAAACTTTAAAACATATTATCTTGAAATTTAACCCAGTAGAGCAAATGTAGCGATTCTGTAGCTTTGCAACGTATTAATATTATTCTAGGTATGCGTAAAATACCTTTTTCACTACAACAAAAACACAATGACGAGCATCATCAGTAACCTTGTTTTTTCAATAAGTTTTTTTTCTGTTAAGTTTTCCTTGATGTTCCCATGTTTGCATAAAATACTTCTCTTCTCACATGTCAGTTCTATAACTGCTTATCAAAATGTAAGTCTACAGCTGCTTTGGTCAATCGACATCTTAAAACTAATATTTATCCCTCGCCTTGGTAGGCAGTTACACCGCCTTATGCGGCAGCCTCGACCGACAGTGAGGTGTTTCACTATCTATGATGTAACAATACCGCTGCGGTAAATGTCAATAATTAACCTGCTTCCTCGGGTAAGTTGCGTTCCAGACTTTGCAAGCTAGCTTTCGACACGAAGGAGAAGAAAACAGACCAAAGAAATAAAACCTTGTCTACTAGAATATCCTTCTGTCCCAAAACGCAAACTTGCACCCGTTGCAATGCTCCGGTGTCATGAAACCATGGAATTTCGTGCCCACTGGCCAGGCCCAGCGCGTCCCCAAAAATCAAGGGCCGCATTTTTAAAACGTGGAGCAAACCTAATATTAGGAAAACTTCTATCAACATGTGTGTAAAAATCTCAGAATTTTTTTCGCGAACTTGTTTTTTGTGCAGTATGTAACAGTGGTGTAGGAGGCGGGGGTGCAAGCGGGCAAATTTGGTGCAAGCAAAATCCGTAGAAATCTGGGCAAAACCTGTGAAAACCTTCGCAAACTCCCTGAAAATACGGGCAAAAACGGCGCCCAGCGTGGTTTAGTTTGAAAAAAACAGGCACCCAGCGTTTGCAGAATCACATGGAGATCTTTTTTTTATTTTTTTAGAGGTCATCCCAAAAAAAGGTCTTCATTAGAAAATATTTGCAGAAAAAGTGGCCCAAAAATTTTTCGGGCGAACTTGGGCAAAAATCCTTCACACCACCAAACATTTGCCTGCTCCTACACCTATGAGTAGGTATGACAAAAGTAAAGCTTGAACTTGACGTAAATGGTGGCTACTAAGGGTTTCAGGTTTTGGGACAAAATCGTCGGACTTTGTGGTGAAACTCTCCATTTTGCCCATGTCGGCCATTCACTGAAAAGCGGTCGGACTAACTTTCATCGACAACGCATTTGCTGCAGAATAAAACTGCAATCAATCTGTCAAACGCACATTCGTTAAGCTGGCGTCTCAATGGAGTGCTCAATTAAAAGTATTGCAACAAGATCAGGGTCTATCTAAAAACATACCAACCGCGGCCTTCTAAACCACATACCTTTCGACAGGGGCGTGCAGAGAGGAGCGAAAGGGGCGACGGCCCCGGACATTCAACGCAGGGGGCATTCAAAGAGTGAAATTACAAAACTTACATTGCAAGTTGTGAGAGGTCATTTTCGAAGTTGAAAGTGATAAAAGCATGTTTACGATTACCCATTTTACAACAACGCCTAACAAACTTGGTTTTGGTCAACATTGATACAAAATTCCTTTCAGTCGATGTAAAACTGAGGTAGTTCAAATATTTTTCATTAGGAGAGCTTATTTGCGAAAGAGAAATTAATAAGTGTAACTGAATTGTTCATATGTTCTGGTTGAATAAAAAGAGTTACTTCTTCATCTGTTTTCACTAACCAATATCCCTCGCAATTTATTTATAGTTCAGCAAAACAAGAAAGACAGCAATGCATCAAACTGCATGGTTGTAGGCCTGCAATTTCAGGTACTATTTATGACAGAAAACATTTGACAACTCAACCTCCTTTCATTGCCTTACAAATGCTATTTATTTTGGTGGGCACATCTGATACTTAATTGCATACTTAAAAATGCAATATCTAGTTTCTCAATGCATACCCATTAGGGCGTACTAGAAAATTTTGCTTATGATCATACGCTTCAGGCCAATAGAATAAAACAAATTGTTAAAGACAATACACATTGAATACAAAAAATACTTTTAAAAATATTTTTCATTTTTCAAAACTTGTTTTTTGTCAACACCAGGTTTTACGTAGGCCTAATTAAAATACCTGTATATCTCACATTCCTGAATACTAGACTAGAATTTGGTAGGGGCATACAATCAAGCAGTTATCCCGGGCATCATCAGACCTCTCCACGCTCTTGCCTGCCTACCGCGTTTGACGTCTCCTGCAAACTAGCAGTGTATACTCAAAATACCTGTCCTGCATAGCAGGTCGCGGTACACCCCAGTAGCCTCGCTAAATCGCTGTAGGCCTGTGGTTTAATAGGCCTCGGTACGCTTGTAGTTGATGCCGCTGTAATCCTGTTATTATTAGATAAGTCCAAGGATCAGAATGTTAATTTTCAACCCCACTCTAATTATCTTGCTTAGCGTCAGCGTCAAACACTGAACTGTGTTGTACTCTGGCAGAGGTCCTCATACCTGCTGTTCAACAATATTGATGGATAAGAGCACGTTGGTCAGACTGAAGGCCATGAGTTAGAAAAACAAAACCCGCGAAAAGCAATTTTGCAAAACAACAGTAGGTTACAGAGGAGACGTACGTACGAGTAAACAAAATAGATTTGAATAACCCCGAGAATGAACTCCTAGAAAAATGCGGCGGTAACTGCAGCAATCCATCATCATCATCATACAGAACTGCACTTACTGAGAAAATTTACAACTTACAGAAAGCATCACCAGTTGAAGACAGCGAACAAAAACATTCAATGAACATGTGCATGGCTACAAAAATAAATGAGTTGTTTCAAATCAGTGACCGAGCTTCAGGAGGAACGGGGTGGACATGTTCTCCAACTTTTGGACAAGGAGGACACAATATCTTTTGTACCCCAATATTTTGTGATAAAAAATAATGTAGTTGTACAAATTTCGCTGCCAAGATACTGCCAGGAATATGTGAAGTCAAATGATGCGAGGTGCCGTGTGTTTGGCAAAATTTAAATACTATCCCGATGTACATGACAAACAACGGTATGATTTAGGCCTACTTTTAGGTCATTGTAGGGCGCAGGCATTCCAGTTAATGGAATCTCAGAGATGCATGTTTATTAATTGGAATTACATTATGTAACTGACAATTATTTGAATCTCAGAGATACATGCTCATAAATTCTACTTTCAATGTATTGTTTGCTTTTTAAAGAATAATTGAAGTGTTGTTTGTTTTATCTACTTTGAAAAGAACTCCACAAGTGCCAATACTAAAGATTTGTGTACTTAGTAAAGAAGCAAATACCTAGTAATCACTGTCAAGTACTATCACAGTACTCTACACCATGGGCGTAGCCAAGGGGCACTGGCATATGGTCCCCAGAATATATCATTTCCATAATTTGCCAATTTTACAAAACGGTCGTACTACGGTTGAGTGAACATCATGACGTCATCGAAACGCAAATAATAATATTATATTTGTGTGATATGCACAATAACACAGAAACATGCGTATCACACGAAGTTTATGTCCCCCAAAGTTTTCTAGCAAACACGGTCCCTGTTTCGAATCAAAGCAACAAAATATTTTTGACGAAATGGGTAGCATGTTGATAAGAAATGTTCACATTCTTGGAAACACAGGGCAAAGCTCGATAAACAAAATCGTAAGGTATAGGCTACGCAGATGTTTAACACGAGTTATTTGTTCGAAAGCGGAGAGGCATACATTAGGGATGCCAGATGCGTTTTGTAAAAATGCCGGCATTCTGTCAACAGTGACAGATCTAGGCTGCATTCGTAAGCGCAGATTTAATGGCACTGGATTCTCGTATAACATTTAAAAAAAATAACGCGTTTTTGACAATACATTTATTTTTCATGTCAGTTTCTTTACAACAGAGGTACTCAACACGCATCCCGCAGCAGTGTATTTTGTGGCCCGCAACGTCCAGGCTGTACGACTGTATGTGCACATGATTGCTGCACCAGCCACACACGATCACACACAGAAAATCCAAGAGAGCGAGTGACGTAACAGATAAAGTCAAACGAGAAGTGGGCCACCATACAGTTGTGTGATGCTTAATGAGCACCCAAATATACCTGAAAAGAGATAGAGAAGATGTGCAAGTAGAACGCGCAACTTGTCTCATGCAGTGTCCACTGAATCTGTTCCTACTGTACCCTGCATTGTTTTAAATTTCAATGTTTGAACCAGACACGAAGTCTATAGACCACAAGCACACACTGTCTCCACAACACAGATTGATAATCACGACACAGACACAGAGGGTTTTGTAATGTCGTTGGGGTAGGATCACAAGATTACTGACACTTTTTGTAATCACAGTTGTTCACTAACTCGTAAGACTTGGTACTACATCCAGAGTTGTGTACTCGAAGAGCACAGTTAATTTTGCTTTTCTGAAGATTTTGAAATTTGGCTGTTTTCGCACTGGGATTTTTTAAAGATTTTGAAATTCTGGATGTGTTTCAACGCACTGGGCTTTTTTTAAATAGAAAAAAAACACGACAAATTTGGCTTCTTTCTGTCGGAAAATCTTGACCCAGAAAATGCACATGAGCCACATATTGACATTCATTACAAATCTCTGCTCTTCTGACGAGGTCTGTAACCACTAAGGTTACGAACTTCCACCCGCCCGAGAAGACTTTGGTTCCAAATTCCTGTCTGAAATTTAACTCAATTTAATAAAAATGCCATAACAGGGAAGCCAATGAAGGAAGTGTGCACTGTGCAGATATTGATGGAATAGATGCAAAACCGGGGTCTGCAAATTCTTCTGGCTGTGGAACTCTTGGTAAAATCCCAGACATCTCACCGAGCCCTGAACGAGTTGAACTTCAGCACGGGACCCAAACACGGGACCCAAAAATGTGACAGCACGGGACCCAAAAATGGTGTGCCATCAGAAAAAGTTCGGGAATCAATGTCATATGGTTTCTTCAGTTTAGGTTGTAAAGATTAAGATTTGCTATGGTTTTCTCATGCATTGCTTGTACTAGCTAATCTAGTGTAATTTTTTTTTTCATTTTGAAAAAGTTACCAACAATAATGTAGGCCTAGTTGTCAAAATTTCCTGGTTACATTACTGTTGTAAACCTCCCCAGCAGAAAGCCGGGAATGAATAAGATAAATGGACATTATCACCTGTACCCGCCGTGTAGGCCTACAGATTTAGTATAAGTGAATTATGTGTTGTGTTTGTTATCTACTTTGACAAAGAAATGTTCAATTCCTAACAGTAATACTAAATTTTGTAATTACACAATCATGGGCGTAACCAAGGGGGCACTTGGGCCATGTTCACCATATCTCATTTTCATACTTTGCCGCCAACTATTTTGCCAACTTTGCAGAAAGATCATACTAGTCATCATCAGACGCAAACAGAGCGTTTGGCTACTTATTTGTTATTTTGGCTCCTTTCGGAACAGTGTTTGGCTACTTCTGGTTAAAAAAATCTGGCAACCCTGGTTCAGTCCAAGCTATACGTATCTTTTGCACCTTGGAGATGGCAACGAAGAAGAGGAAAGTAGGTGATGAAAACAGGGATTTTAACCCTGCGTGGTAAGAGACTTTGGTTTTGCGGAAGTGCACGGCAAACCAATGTGCCTTATCTGCCAAAAAACAATTGCTGTGCTAAAACGAGCCAATCTGCAACGCCACCGTGAACAGCCTCATCCGGAGTTTAAAGCAGCTTATCCACCAGACAGCGATCTTCGGAGAACGAAACCCCAAGCATTGCTCGATGGGTTTCAAGTCCAGCAATCCATTTTCCGCAATATGGTTAAAAGCAATGACAACGTGACTGAAGCCTCGTTCGAAATTGCCTGGAATATTGCCAAAATCAATAAACCTGCTACGGAGGGAGAGTTTCTTAAAACTACATTTGCTGATTGTGTTAACTCACTCTTTTCTGGTTTTCAGAATAAGGATGACATCATCAAGCAGTTTTTAAAGTTGCAAGTCTCTGATTCAACTGTAATTAGGAGAGTAGAGGTTATTTCAGACAATATCTTATCACAGTTGTTGAAAGACATTGAAACTGCAGCGCTTTTCAGTCTAGCATTAGATGAATTAACCGACCTCACAGACATTGCCCAGCTTGTAGTTTGGGTGCGCTTTCCTATGAGAGACACATTTTCAGAAGAAATGCTGGCTTTGTTACCATTCACAGGCCAAACCCGGGGAGAAGACATCCACTCTGCGCTAAAAAAAATTGACTCGGTAACACCAGGAAAAGGCACAACCAGCTGCCTACAATTGCAATTTTTATTACGATGCAACGAAGCTGCTTCAAGCAGATATTTGTACCATAATAACAAGCAATCAGATAGCTTGGAGAAGCTTAAATGATTTGCTTCTGTGCTTAGCGAGCGTGTTAGGTCAAAATACAACATCGGCAGAATATGTTTTTATCCCACGACACGATATTTTCAAGTGGTTCAGTTGCACTAGTAAGTAGCCTATAGTAATGTCTCGTAAAAACTTCCTGGTAAACCAAAACTGTCAAAAGTTTCGACATGTATGGTTGCAAGATTCAGAACTTAGAAGTTGGCTCAGCGCCTACTGCCTATCCTGCAGATTCAAGAAAAGTCTTTTGCGAAGTTTGCAATAACGCAATCATAGTGAAACACTGTGAGCTTGAAAGGCATAACTTGTAGCGAAAGCACTCAGATAAGACTGAAGAACTTTTTGCATGCCCCCTAATGTAACACAAAGTTTTGAGTTACAAAGACCAGACTTAGAAAGTTGTAGGGTTGAAGCCAGGCCCGTAACCAGGAGGGGGACCGGCCCCCCTGGAAAAATGTGTTGGAAATAGTTTAAAACTATTGGACATTATTTAAAAAATTTGGGTCCCTCTCAAAAAACTCTTCGCCCCGCCTGGTATCCCAAGCTGGTTACTGGCCTGGCTGAAGCTATGCTCAAATTGTTTATCGCTGAACATTGTTCTACCGTATAAAAACATGCAACCATTTGAAAGAGATTGTCAAGAACTGTGTATCATACAAAACAACGAGGTAAGCTGCAGTTACGTTGCTCACAATGTTGACTGAAAGAAAATTGTTGGCGGAAAAGTGTGGTGGTCAAGATCGGCATCTTCAGCCCATGCTCACTGAGTGCAAACGAAAAATTAAAATATTGCATACCTTTATAGGTTTCTTTTAAATGTCTTAAAAATAACAGATTTTTTAACAGAATTTCACTGCTTTTAACAGATTTTAGCTGAGCAATTGTGTCAAGACTTTATCAAAATCTAGCAGTTTTTTGCGGCACATTTAGCAGATTTAAGTCATAACCATCTGGCAACACTGGCGGTCAGCAGGCTGTCATTTCTCGATGCAAGCTGGAGAGAGCATGTACACTGTAGAGATTAAAACTAGTAACACGGATGCCTTGCTCATACACTATGTTTTGCAGGTGTTGAGGTGTTTTTTTAACTTGGGGCCCCGTGCTCTTGAAATGCTACGGGCCCCGCGCTACCTTAATTCGGCACTGATTGGCTATTGTTCAATGGCGTACGCAGAAAATTTTCATGGAGGGGGTTTTGGTTCAGGGTCATATGGTGGTCATTTGCATTTGGTGTGCACTGTTTGTGACGTCACAATTTGATGTCATTTCCATGTTTCCAAACCAACGTTTTGGCGAAGTTTGTTGACATAACATGCATATTTTTCTACATCCACTCCCATTATTTTATGTGTCATTGCACTGAATATGAACTATCAGCGCTCCAAGTTACGATATCGGAAGAAAATAAACTCAATGCTGCGACAGCACAGCAGTTTGTAACTGCAAAAATATCAGGCTGTGCGTTAAAACAGGGGAGTGAAACAGACTCATCACTACGTTTACAACTACAAAATCAGGCTGCGCTAAGATCTCGTCAAATACGAGCAGTTGAGCATTGAAGGTGTGCGGCTGGACTGGCTGGCGCACACCCTGGTTTGCAAGATCGAATTATGCTAAAACGGATAAAGTACGCAAGAAAATGTTTATTTTTTGTGATGTATAGAAGTCTACAGGCCCGTAACCAGAGCTGGCGAAGCCTCCCTTAGAAAAATTTTTGCCTCCACAGGAAATATTGTGTTGGACGTATTTTGAAACTATTGACATTAAAAAAAAAAATTGAACTCTTCGACCCCCCCGGTGTCCTAAGTTGGTTACGGGCCTGAAAGTGCAGCAAACGTTTAGTTTCCCTTTTTCCCTGCTGAGACATTGCCAGATGCCTGAATGCTTCTGTGTTAACAACTGCGGTTTTTGAGCTCGTGCAACGGTTTTAACATGCTATAGAAATTGCTAATGTAGCCAATCGGGTCAGTGCTTGCGCGAATCAGCCTTAGCAAACAAAACAAAGGCAATTGTTTCGGATAAAGTGAACTATCGCGGAGTGCAATCTTAAACATGCGTAGTGCACGAATGGTCTGCAAAAAGTGGTGAGATGGTTTCTGGACGCAGACGATAACGGAGATTCCCGCCGAAATCTAATTATTGCT
>Ga0210059_1007623_pt1 | contig 17160 bp, 10 predicted proteins | sample Ectturendosymbi2_FD_188042 | JGI IMG/M metagenome (GOLD analysis project Ga0210059, IMG submission 188042) | Ecteinascidia turbinata endosymbiont from Florida, USA - Sample 2 (SPAdes) (version 2) | ecosystem: Host-associated > Tunicates > Ascidians > Unclassified | place: Key West, Florida...
CTTCGGCGCCTACCGTGTTGCACCTCGCGTCGCATGTGTTTTGCTTCGGCGCCTACTGTGTTGCACCTCGCGTCGCATGTGTTTTGCTTCGGCGCCTACTGTGTTGCACCTCGCGTCACATGTGTTTTGTTTCGGCGCCTACCGTGTTGCACCTCGCGTCACATGTGTTTTGCTTCGGCGCCTACCGTGTTGCACCTCGCGTCACATGTGTTTTGCTCTGTCCAGCAATCATCCTGTAGCGAAAAAATATCTACCGAAGTTGAAGAGCGGATGAAGACGCTTGATGAACTTCTGGAGAAATGCAAGGGCGAGGTGAAGGACTTCACGTCCTCCAAGTGCAGCGAAGTAGAGGAGAAGTGCGCGAATGCCGGAGAAACTTTGGAAACCGTGATTAAGGTAAGCTGTGGTTAATTTTAGGTGGTTAAGGGGAAAAGGTATAATAAATCAGAGAGTGCTAATTAATCGCCTCCGCATGCCACTTCTTGGTTCCACTTGACCTGGATCGTTCGGGGATCATCGTCCACCCGCGTTTTTGTCATTAGTCTAATATATCGCTTGCTTTGATGTGTCGTAGGTTACGGATTGTTGTGGCGTAACTTCTGTGTTATTTACGTATCGGTGCTTCTTTTCGATGATTTATAACGGCTCTTTGGATCAAATAGCACGTTTGAGAACATAAATTTTCGCCTTTTCCAAGTTTTGAAAAATCCTGGGTTCCGAGCATAGTCTTGGTCAGTAAGTTCCTTATACTGTTTAGGTATTTCGAACTCATTGAAAAATGTTTTAAATGCAACGCGACACTGTGAGTACTGGCAGTTGCAAATCATGTCGATTTTGAAACCCATGTAATTTCATCTATTTCTCGCCGAGATTTTTGTTGTGCCAGATCAGCACATAACCTATGCGGACTCGATACACGCTGTTAACGAAGTTACTAATCCAGTTTTATGCCATTCAACAATGTGGCGCTCTTGAATCGAATAAGATCACTGAGCGGAGGTCGTGAGCAATCGCTCAACAGCTTGTTGCAGACGTGCAAACTAACCGCGGAGGCATTTCGTTTTGCGGCTCTGCGGTGTCTGACAAATAACTGTGGGCGACGCGCATTATCTATAAGTATTTGCAACAGTTGCTGATGTTGTTCGGATGCTTTTCCAAGTGTGGTCGAAAACTGTATATGTTCCCTTTTTGGCGCATTGTTGTCTGCAATTGCGTAACGTAGGTTCCCTAAGAATTTGCATATTTTGAACAGCAGATTTATAATATCTGTTCTGCGATGGCGAAAAAGCTTGTGCAGAAAATATTTTTCTTACAATTTTCCCTGTTGTGTTTGTGGACCCAGGATCCCTGTATAGGATACATGAATTCAATAGAATTTATACTAGATGCTCATCAGGTCAAAAACCTGCGTAATCATCAGAAGTATAAACGTCTACACTTTTTGATGATGCAAACATGGCAGTCGTCTTGAATTTCTGGTTTTGTTAGATAACTTCAAGGAAGCCATTTTGGGTCAATTTTGTCATGTAACAGAAGTTAGTAAAATAAAAAGCTTGTACGTTCATCACTGAAATTAATACGGCACGATTGAAATACGTCGATTAAACAACGTCTGCATTGCACGTTTTAACTTGCATCATTGGAAGTTAGTTAAACGAGAAAGAAAAAACACGTTTATAGTGAACACAAGTTGGATAAGTTTTCTCTCTGTCGCCAAATAACGCAAGTAACTTCTCTTTCGACGGGTCGCATAAATGTTTGGAGAATCGTAGTTTGCCTTCTAAGCAGTTATGTTGGTACAAGCGACTGAAACACACTGCGTCGTCGTAAACGCGTTGATTATAGCTTGCCATCTGCCACTGTGTCAAGTACTTATTGTGGGTGACGAGACCCTGTGTTATCAACGGAGTGCCTGAAATTTACCAGCATTTAACATAAGCTCACACAGTATGTCCTACTTCTGAAAAAATGTTCGAAGACTTGAAATCGATATTATTGTTTATTACATGCAGGCTCGCGTGTCTGAAGAAGTGGAAAGGCGTAGTGCAGTGGACTTGGCTTCTAAGAAAGAGGCGTTGGACCAACTGACTTTGTCTTACAAGGTACGAACGAGAACCTCTGTGTGTGTCCCAATATTTCACGTGGGCAACGACTTCCTCGTTTGTAGCGTTTCAGTAGGTCCTCTAACTACTTTGCTAAGTGTCTCCCCTATCGAATCCTGAAACCCTCCTGCCGGCAAATATATGAAAGGTTAAGTGGAAGCTTTGGTTGTTCTGTTTTCATAAAAGCAAGGTAATGACTATACACACGGCATAAAGCAAGAATTGTGACGTTTTTTCAAAAGTAACTATTTTCTGCTGTCAGCTGGGTTAGGCAAGCGGAATCTCCGGTGCTGTGGTTGTTTAAATGCTGGCTGTCAGCTGTTTCATATGTTGTCCAGTCTTTTTTCTTTTGATAAACCTCAGCTGAATAGCGTCGATGTGTCAAATTCTGACAGAATAATGCGCCGTTTTCAGGTGCAGAAGTGCAACTGAAGCAATGATGCTGATAATGTTGGTGTCAAAGCATTTGACACAGTCGACAACCGACCACGTGACCTCTACCACAGTTAAACGCAGTGGCGGCCAAACGCTATTTGTAAACTTTTGAAAACTTTTTGCGAACCTACGAAGAAAACTTTGAAAATTAGAAAGCGTGAACTTCGAACTGTTATGCGAACGGCCTGCAGAGTGCACACTGTCATCGTTTTGCAGGATGACCTGTGGCGGGCTTTGGAAGGGGAACGAGTCAAGCACCAGAAGCAACTGAAGGAGACGACGAAGGAGGCTGTGAGGATTGCGCAAGAACTGGCCGAAAGCGAACACAAGGTTATTTCTGTCACAACCAGCTGTAAAAAAGCGCGTTAACCCCAATGTTTTCTAGGTCCGGTTTCACGGTTTCTAGGATGCATCGTGTGGTGCGGTTAAATCTTTACGCCAGGAAAATATAGGCTGGTCGTTGTTCGTTCGAAACAATGTTCAACACTTTTGTGTCGACATGCCATGATGAGCAGCCGCATATGTACTCATCTTTCATAATACCCTTTGTATATCAGTCAACATCGGCCCAAGCGGGACGTTTGTAAGCCGAAGTTTTTTTTCGGATAAGGAAGTAAGTTACCCTTCCTGAGTTTAAGGTTTATGGAAGAAGGTATAATCCCGCAAAGCCGATTTCCCCATAAATAATGGTTGTTTCACAATATCGCCACCTTAGGGATAGCCCCTATTTGATCAGTTATCCTGTATTGAAATACTAAACTTGTGAACGACCCGGGGTTTTCGTCGTTCTATTCTGTTAACCTCCCAGGAAGTTGGTTGTTATCTTGCCTTTATCTTTCGCAACACGATCCCACCACGTTGAAACCTAACTGTCCTGTTTCCGATGCAGAAACGCGAAAATGTGCGAGAGCGCCATCTGATGGCGCTGCGAATGCTGCTGTCGTCGTCGCAGGAACACCTCGAGCAACTCACGGTCGACTTGCCATCTCGCGACGATCAAAACTCGTGAATCAATACCGCTAAGTGGCGCACAACAGCTGTTACCACCGTTACAGTTCCAGTCTTGCACTTCATCACGTGGCATGGGGTATGCTTGTTTCGTATCCGTCTGGACCTCGCCAGCGAGAGGTGCGGCTACAGCGAACAACTGAATTCTTCCTCCGTGCGCAGACGAAAAACGTTTGGATGTTCTTTGGTAGAGAAGTGGCTTCCATTGCTGTTTACAAATAAAACGGTAGAATTAGTTTCATTTTAACCCGGCCCGTACAACTTGTCCTCCTATCTGTTTTTTTATCGTCCTATATTACTGTAGTGTACACAAGCAATCCATTCATCTTCTCCCAAATATCAGAATGCAGTGCTGCTCGCGAGTCAAAACGGTTTACCGTTCCTGAGCTATTCGTTATTGCCGAGGACTGTTGCCTTGAACCTGCTGCGTGGCATTGAAACGCGGAACAAACAGAACGTGGCTTGAGGGCCGTGGTTTTCCTGAATCATTTCACGTTCAACGAAAAACTGATTCGAAGTACTAGCATTTTCTTTGAAGTTGACCCTCACGTACGGTGCACGTTATTCCTCCGAATAATCTATGCAGGGGCAACGCAGTTTTCGGGTGCTTTTTTCATGCGCTGAGTAATAAAGTGGTTATTCAAGCGCGGTGCGCGGCAATCAGCTGATACACGGTTGCATCATAGCTTTGCGAAAGCTGACTTCGCTGAATCACACGAATAGTTTGTTAACATGGCGGCATTCTGTGCTGTGTATATTTGTACGCAATCGAATTGTTTAGATAACCAACGAGACTGCAAATGCTGTGCAATTCAACTTTTTTCAGTTTTATGGTACGATAATCCTCATTTGAACCTTTGGCCTCTCTGATGATGCAAACAAACCCGGCATTATGACGACAATTATCGACGCCCACTGCGGCAGCGGGCGCAGGAAATGTGAAATACAACCCCAGTCATTGTGGCGGTTTTTATTCAAACCTGTGGGTGGTGCAAGGGAACGGTTCACGCGTGGTACTGCCACCAATGCTTATTGACGTCACTGCGTGGCCTATGGCGCAGAGAAAGCAAAGATGGGCGCCCGCAGGCCAATCGTGACACTCTTAAGGGAGTGTAATGAAAATACAGTCTTTTCTTTAATTTCTGTAGAATTGTTTTTCGACTTCAGATCTGTAAGCTTTCATGTAATAGCGTAAAGTGTTCTGGGTTTGCTTGGGGTTAAAGCTGTGCAGCGATTTCAAACGATAGTGCTGAGAATTTCAAAGGTACATGCACTGTTGGTGAAAATTTTCGGATTGAACTCTAGTCCTTGTCTGCCGGTGCTTTTATGATTATGTTGTTTTTCCTTTTTTTCCATCGCTGTCGCTTTTTCTGACAATATCGTACACGTTGGTAAACAGTCAAAAAGTTTTGTTAGCGGTTTTTAACCAGTACACGGTGGACTGTGCCCGCATGTTGATCAATTGTGAATGTTCTTGCGTCTCGCATTTCAGCGTCTATGCATTTATTGCAACCGTGCTGCATTTTGTTATATCAAGAAGAATCTCTATTTGAATAGTTCTGTTGATTGACATCCCAATCATGAGGATAGTCAGGTTATTTCGTCACTCACGCAAGCCGCATGTCTTTGCCCGGGTGCTTTTCACCGGCACCCTTCCAAGAATACCTTTGCAAATATCGTCTGGGTGTTACTCCATTGTTTTGGGCTGCATAACTTCTTAACAGAGATGAAAGCTTTTGAAAACGTTTTACTGTTGGTGGTTGTGACACCCCACAAATTTTCCCCACGGGTCTTTCGAACGTGAGACCCATGACAAGCCACTCACCTAGTCCTCAGTTAGCAGTTATCATTAAGTTTCTTTACATGCAGTTTCCCATCAGCAACATAGGCCTACTGCAACAAAATGAGCCTCTCGACCTTTTAAACGGTGTTGTTAAAAAGATCTTGCTTGATCAGTTTCTGCATCGTGTGTAAAAATTTTATCTCTGTCTTGGATCGAAGTTAAACAGCAGTTCAGGTGATCGCATGGGTTTGTGTGGAATTCGCTAATTGTTTGTAACCTACAGTACGCAGTTCGTGCTTGCGTTAGCGAAACATCATTCGATCCAGTTGGCACGATCTCCAAAATAGGAATCGTTTGCCTTTTTCAGTGGTGCTCAGATAGAAGTACCTGCTTCGTGTGATAACCTATTGCCTTGCACTTTCCAAAATTTTTAAAATAAGTTCAACTCTTGTAGCTTATAGACGCAACGCTGGCGCTGCATACCAAATCCTTGTTCACGTGACTGTTGCACTCAGAGAGACCCGCGCGTGATTATTTTCTGCAACATGAGGCGCGGATGCAAAGACCGCAAAAGCTGTTGTCTGATGTTATGAATCACAGGAGAAAGCAGGGACCGCACTGGCCACGAGCGCGGTTCTAAAACGGCACCGTGCCATGGTGACCTGCACGCGTTGTTTTCGTTTTCTCAACATCCTTTTCTATTTCTGTCGCGCTTATCATTCATTTGCAAAAGGTGGCTGACCTTACCTACGTATCTCCGACTCAGAAACGCTCCTGTCTGCCTCTTGGTCTTTTTTGCTTGAACGTTGTTGGCAGTGGTGGAACTTCAACGTGAGATGACGATAGGTTTTTCTTTCGGTCAAGGTCCAATTTTTTTTTCAAATGACCGAAAAAAATTAAGTCCATTCGTTCACAATGTCTGAAAATACTGACCAATGCATGCTTTTACGGCAAGTTTCAATGCTACTCTGGGACAAATGACCGAAATGTCTCAGCGAAATGAAAATAACGATGACGTGGTATTTTCTTGTAAAGAATGTACAGCAGAGGAGCGACTTCGCTGAGTGTACAAAGTCCACGTAGCCAGAAAACAATACTTGTTTGTAACGTTTCTAAGCAGCAAAACCAGTAGTTCACAAAGCATGGATTAGCGACTGAGACTTAATCCAACTTCCTACTCGGGTCGGAATGTCTTTGGCTGGTGTCGTGGCGCACGTGATTCAGTTTCTGCATAGAAAGTAAGTTTCCTGTGTCACGGTAAATGAAATGCGATCTGCAATTCGATCTGCGCATTGTGCGTGATGGCAGTTCGCACCATTCCCGTCCTATTCATCAGAAGGAAGGATTACTGTTGATGCATTAACAATTCCACGTGGTTACGCATGTGACCGCTGCTCCAGTCAATCGACCGTTACAGCATAATGCGAATCCAAGGGTGGATCCAGCCAGCAAGGTTAGGGGGGGGGGGATTTCAGAAGTATTTGTTAGTCAAGTCTCATAACGACTTCCCTGCTGTAAGAGAGATGAAGCATACTTCACAACACTACTGTGACCAAATAATGGACGAAAAAATAGCCTTGTATCGCGAATATTGTTTTCCGAATTGTAAAAAATCATGATGGATAAAATTACTTTCGCAGGTTTTAGGGGGGGCGATAGCCCTCCTCTGGATCCGCCCCTGTTTCGATCTATTAAGAGTGTTGCGTTAGCTGAAGGGGCAACAGAAAAATTTTGGTAGGTTATGCTTCGAAAATTGTCCCCCCTCTGCCTTCCTAGTCGTGTTCGCGAATGGCGCATAACGCCATGGTCAGGTCCAGATTAAGGGTAGCAATTGTCCAGGGTCCCCCGCTGCAAGAGGCCCCCGTGATGAAATTTAATTGTTTCAAATAAAATACTTGTTTGAAAATTTTTGTGATTCAGAAGCGATACAAGAATACAACTCTATGTTACGGTTTCAAATAAAATACTTGTTTGAAAATTTTTGTGATTCAGAAGCGATACAAGAATACAACTCTATGTTACATAGGTGTAGGAGCAGGCAAATTTTTTGGGGTGCGAAGGATTTTTGCCCAAATTTCCCCTGACTTGCCCAAAAAAAACGACTGCATTTATTTTCATGTTGGGTGTACATTTTTAAATCAAAGCACACTTCAAACACCATTTTTGCCCAAATTTCCCCTAACTTGCCCGAAAAGAACTAAATAATAACATGACCTCCAAAAAACAGAAAAACGTCTGCACTTTGATTTTGAGTACCATTTTTGTAAAACTAAAGCACATACAGCGACTTTGCGAACGTTTTCACAAATTTATTCAAAATTTCAGCAGATTTTGCCCGGATTTTAAGTGGTTTCGCCCGAATTTCCATCAAATCTAAAGTTTTGGGGATGCAGTTGGACCCCCGCCTCCTACACCAGTGCTATATTATATTCCTGTTGCATTGAGTGCGTATCCGGTGGCCTCAACAGCAATTGATTTCTCTGCAAGTTTGACTGTCTGCCAGTTTTAGTGATCGCTACTGAATAGCCTATAAGTGTTTTCAGTTTTGTTCAATGCAAATATACTGATGTCGCTGGTAACTTTTTCCTAATAATTAATGGTTCTTTTGGCATGGGTATGACTCTCTACTCGTGCATCACGCCCACTGCACAAATCTTACGAAAACGTTGCTATTTGCGTGCTAAAGCTAGTGGTTGTTGATTGCTGTTTAGCATCAACCAATGTTGCCACTGAGGTTAGTCTCGTTAACATCAGGTTGTTGCCTTTTTCAACATCAGATAACATCACATTTTTTTCGCTACAGTTTCATTTAAGCTAAGTGCTTCTATTAACAAACCTAACAAAGCGCGATTACCCTCGTTGAATCCGAAATAGAGCGAAATATCGCCATTAAATGGAGAAGTCGTTTATAATTTACGTAAAATGTTAGTCTCAACGCAGCGAAGAGAGCTTCTTTAGTTTGAAACAATAATCAAACGCACATTAGGATGAGAAATTGATGAAAGAAACTTAAAAATCGTGAATCCAACTTATTTTGTCCTAAAATGAGAGGAAATGTGGAAAACAAAAACAACAACCCAGTCAACATCAGATTTGTCCACAAAACATCAGACATCAGAAACATCAGAAAAAAAATTTAACATCTGATGTCATGTTAATACAGTATATCAGAAGTGGCAACACTGTTATCAATGATCCCAAACTTCTAGCGCAGGCTCGAGGTAACTGCAGCCGAAATGTACCTTTGTTTTGTCATAAAGGGTAACATATGGTGGAAACGCACTTTTCTTCCGATGGTTACTATCGTTAATATATGAAGTTATTCAAGCCATTTTCACCACATGCTAGTGCGTGGTCCGTCAGAAAACGTTTTATCAGTCGATTCGTAGAACGAAAGAGCAGAAAACGAGATTGCATGTTTATTTAGTCGCTAGCTGCTAGCGAGATGCCGAAATCTGTAATGCCATCAGGAGCTACGGAAAGCGCAAAGCTTCTAACAAGAAAATCGCAAGGATCTGGCATTGTCAGCTAAAACGCCGCGACTGAATCGCTTTTTCTAGCAAAACTTTCAAGCAGCAACGTTAAAGCAGAAGCGTTAACCAGAGCACCTGAAAATGAAGGTGAAAATCAAGACATTAGCTTGGAAACAACTTTCACACTAAGCCTTTGGCTGACCATATTGACATGTTCTTTTTCCGGTGTTTTTGTTTGTAATATCTGGTTTCTGCTTATGGTTCGGGTGAATGTTTCTTGCCGAATCACTCTCTGGCCTATGAAATATTTTTTCTTAGTAAAAATACACTCCAGTATTTACTTCTCGCAGCTAACTGTATGTGCATTTGAGTAGGCACATTCTCAACTACCGGAAAAAACAAACGGAAACCTTGGGAATCAGCGAAAACATAACTTTTACAAACGATGACGTCATGAATTACATCATAAGGCCCTCCAGTAAAAATTGCCCCAGGCCCTCTACCCTTTAATTCGGCTCTAGCCATGGCCTTGGAATTAAGCCAATTTTCGTGCGCATTCGGTGTACAACTTTGACGACAGAACTTTCACGACTGCCCAATATCAGTTAAAAGTAGATATTTCTTATCGCAATAACTAATCTTTGCGACTAATTCATTGCTTTCTCTCACAAAAGGACCTTGCGTTTGATAAAACTCGGAAGTGTTGGAAAATTTTGTTAGGAACAAGAACTCAAAAACTACAGGTTTAAATAAAATCATGTTCAATGTTGTGAACAACGGTTTTCAATGTCGGCAAAAGTTGGTGAACGAAACGTTAAACCACGAAACTCGCAACTTTGTGCATATGTCGTGACGCTGCGTGCTTGGTAGTCCAAAGTCTTGTGCGAAAATGAAACTATTCTTAACCTCAAGCATTTGAGATACCTTTGATGCTGATATATCTGTTACCCGGGTATTACTACATTGAGGTGAATCTACAGAAAACAAGCAGTTGATGTTGACGATAAGCACGAATGGTGCATGATAATAATTAACAAAAAGTTTGCTTGAAGAGCATCTTTTGGCATTAATGAATTTGGTTTTGAAAAGTTCTTCAATCGAATTCGGTGAAGGTACCGCAAGCATTGTTAAGTCGCTAAAACTTTGCAAAAGAAAGATAAAAAAAATTGTGTTTGCGGAACTTAAATGCATGAAAAGACACTTTTGCCAGACTAACGCATTATACAGAAATTTACTTGCTTCCAAATATTTTGCTACAGAGTAGCCTTCCGCTTGTATATTATCAGCATGTAAAAAATTCCAAACCCGTCTGCCTGACCACTAGCGGTTTGTCTTGTGAAACATTTTCCAACTTCAGTATCACTCCAGAATGTGACATTACCTACTTATGTTAAAAAATTAGTCAACTGATATCCACAACAGGCGCGCAACCAGGAGGGGGGCATTTGGGAAATTTTCCCCCTCGAAAATTAAAAAACATCGCGTAGAACTTTATCTATGACTGTTTGCGAAAACGTTGTATCACGGTTGAATAAGCACGTTGGCGTAATCGAATGAAATTTCATGAAAAGTGCCCCCTCTGAAGTGAAGAGCTGGTTGTCCCCCTGATCCACAATATATTTAACTGATGCACTTCTATTCCGGTTATGCAGCATTTTCTAAACGCGAGTGCCGCGTGCTAGTTTAGAAAATGCTCGTTTTAGCTTCAGACAACAAAATCTACTGACTTCGTCCAGGGATGACACAGTGGTAACCGCATGTGAACATGGACCACCACGCATACTGTAATCACGATTAGAAGATTGACCAAACACAAAACAAAAACCAAAGTCAATATGACTGTCCTAAACTGATCATGAATATTGGGCCTGTCGTGGAATGCATCCGCGCTTGCGCGTGAATGTATAGTTTTTGTAAGTTGTGCCCTGACGGGGACGCCGGAACAGTGGTAGTGCAAGGGGGGCAGTAAAAGAGTTGAGGGCAATTTGAAGCTTGTAAAAGCAAACAAATTGTTACCAACTATGCTTGTTTTTGCCTAGCAACAACGTTGACCTCAAAAATACGACCAGAAAGTATAGAAACCCATTCTGGCTTTTGTGGGTGCGCGAATATCTGCAATAAATTTGTTTCAAGTCGATCATTATTAACTATGAAATTACTTATGATTCTGTTATGAAAAAGCAAGTCTACCCCCGTTGCCTCCCTTTTGAAAGGGCAGGGGGAAAATAACCCTGTCATTTCACCGCTCTCCGGCGTCCCTGAAATTACCTATGATGCTGTTATATAAGGGCACCTGTGCCCTCGTTTCCCTCCCTTTCAAAGGGCAGGAGGCACTGCCCCCGTCATGAAGCCCCGTTCCGGCGTTCCTGTGCCCTGAGACAAAGCTCAACCGCCAGTGCTGAAAAGGAGCACGATTGCCGACAGTGGCGATTCTAGAATGAAAAAAGTGAGGGGGCTACTGCGGGGCTAAGAAAAAAGTAGGGGGCCAACATAAATGTCTATTTTGCATGGTGATTTTTCATTGTTTTGAAAATTAAGCTGCTATGATTAACCCTGTCAAACCCAATATACGCTTGTGGATATCGTTAGATATGAACTTGCGTTATTATTCGCTCAAGACACCTAAACGCCACTGCAGATGCAATCACACACGTGTACTCCTATGCCGAAAATTCTGTGCTAGCAATGCAAATTCCACAACACTGCACCTGTAAAACGAAACACCATTTTCCGTACACAATTGTGCCGACCCCACATGAACGAAAACAGCTCCACGAAAGTGAATACAATTCACATGAAAGCGAAATGGTTCCACTTCCAACTACCTATCCCATATTGACACAAAGACAAGTAGGCTGTTGATAGCCAACTAGTTTCATCAAAATATTCTTATTAGAAAGTACATAAAAATAAACCATCTTCCAACGGTTTGGTCACTACTGACTAATCCGTTTTTGTGGTAGTTATGGACATTTTGTGATTGTGGTGTAACCATAACAATGTTATGCAACTACTATTACAAGTGTAATGCCCATCTGCTGCGTGGATAGGGTTAGGACTATTCAATGCAGTATGCAGTTAACTTCAGAGAGATTTCAGCACCAGAGGCACCTAAAGTAGCAAAGCAGCGCCGCAGTAGGAATGTGTGTATCGGTTTTAGGAGCGTGTACCTGATAGCAAAACGTAACAGCAGGCGTAACACTTAATTTGCAGAATATTCCCGACAAAGTTGCTAATTTTAATATTAACACTGAATTTTCCTCTTGCCTGATCCTCAAAAGCTGACTTTTCAACCCTGCATTGATTTATGACTGTCTTGCCATAAGCGAAACACGCACTAACTCTAAAAAGATTCAGACAAATAGACAATGAACAATATGATTCTCACACAGATCTCTGCACAGTCTACATTAGAATTTTATATCATCATCACCTCAATATAACTTAATCCTTCGATTGCCATGTCGATTGTCAAATTCATCAACGAAATCATCTAAATCTATTTTTCAGTTCGTACCTTTCACCTGAAAGTAGATCAGTGTTACCCAATCTTTAACTGGTCATGGAATTCCTGGGAAATGTTTTCACTAATTTCATTTTTGAACAATTTTCTCGCATGAAGCGTTGGTGGTAAGAGTTACAGCTACCAGTAACATTCAAATGTAACTTTTTAAGTAGCTGTAAATTAAAAAATTTGTTCTAACGATATAGGCAGCTTCGACTCCTTCCGAAGCAAATTCTTTGCCAAAGTTGATTTCATGTTTTAAATAATTTTTACTAAATGAATATGATTTGCGGATTCTTTCAAGTGCTTTTCTGATAGAAATGTTTGATCTCAGGGGCAATGATCTGAAATCCGCGAAATAATTGCTTCTGAATCATTATAGAAAATCCGTACAAAATTCTATGAGGTTGCAGGACATGTGTGGCTAGAGTTAAAATCGTAGTCACGAAACACTTGTAGCGATTTCTCGCTACTGGCTATATGGCCGGGTCGGAAATTCCAGATCGCCACGTTGATACCGCACTGACTTACGAACCCGCAGCTGGGCAACGAATCTGTCTACGGCCAAATACTAAATCGATCCTGAGAAACCCTACCTGTTGAGCGCAACTTTAAGAAACCCCTTTGGTTCACACACTGCTGCCTAACACGTGCTAGTCTGTACCCACACATTACAGAAACTAAAACGATATTTTCGAACGGCAGAAACACACAAGCGTTAAGACTACAACACTTCAAACGTATGATCTCAAAGTTTCGTAACAGAGCAATGGCAACACGCTGTAAAGCAAGTACAAAGCTCGCAGAGGTGGGTTGAACCCAACCAACGCAGTGTCCCGAATAAATGTAACAATATTAGGAGTTTACCGACCGACCAGGCGACCACGCCATCCTAAACCACGTGTGTTGTCAAGGCGGGATTTTACTTCAGGAGTGCTAGAATCGTTACCGTCACTCACAGGTCAGCAAATGAAAAAGAGAGTGCAGGCCGCCTCGGCTCCCCTGGGTTGCCAGATTTCTTTTTTTGACGCCAGATTTCACAAACTTGACTTTTTTTAGAGACAGTTGGCGTCAAAACAACTGTGTTTTTTTCTCAATATTTGGCTTTTTTGGAGGCAGTTGGCACATGTTGTCACACTGGTGTCGTTGCTTTTTAAATATATTGTTGAAAAGTATTACTATAAGATGTTTTTTAAAACAGTGCTTGGTGTATTTTCTCAAACGTTATCTGGCAACCCATAGAAGAATAAAGTTGTCGCATATCTGGCGACCCATAATGCCAAAGGCTCGAGTGGAAAATGTGGAAGATGAAGAATGCTACAACTTTATTCTTCTAAAATGTCCTACAGTTAATAAAGAATTTTAAATTTCATGTTGTTTGACAATTTGGCTTTTTTTGCCCGGTTTGGTTTTTTTAGACGTGGTTTGGCTTTTTTCTCAAAAGGTGTCTGGCAACCCTGCGGGTGCCAACCTTCTTACTCCAAAAGACAAAAATTGCTCTACATCTTCTGAAGTAAATGAAGGTTCGCCACTATCAAAATGACATCAGCGTCGAACTACAATTGCTTTATGAATCTAACACCACTTACGTAAGATGTTTCGAAGTCATATGCACAAGGCAGCAGAACGCAATACTGCAGCCAGGATAAATTCGTGTAAATTAACTGAAACCACTTCTTAATGTTTTCACAAATCTTTTGCTACTGGGACAAGCAACAATGGGCTGAAAGTAATATAATTCAGTTCCATCTCACACTGAAATGCACGAAAGATCAATCTTTTCATTTCTGCGACTGTGTCTTAGTTTCGAAATGAATTTTTCAATACCACGACCGCGGCCTGACTAAATTTCACGCAGGATCTAAGCAGCTACTGGTGTGTGTCGTCATAACCAACTCTAGTTATCCGACCGTCAAAAAAAGCAACACAGTTTATCAGGCATTTGGAAAATATTGAATGCAGGCTAGAGGGCTACTAAATTATCGTTTAAAATATTGCTGGTTGAATGTTATCCACTGTATATGGGAACCAAACGAACTTGAACGGAAATTGAGAAAAAACTGGGGGTGGGGCAAGCAGGGACCAAGCAAAAATTTGAGAGGGGCATGTCCCACTCAGCCCCCCTCTTAGAATCGCCACTGGTTGCTGAAAAATCAACGTTTTTTGTCATCGCTAGTCTTGACATTGCGCAGCGGGGTTGAATGGTGTACTTCTGGTGTCTTAGCCTCCCTAAACAAAGCTCCAAGCCTCCCAAATTGAAACATGAAATACTATAAATGAGTTGAGATTTTGTCAATTTTCAGAGTGCCAAGCCTCCCGCACAAACCGAAAGCTCCCCGCAGAAACGCAAAACCTCCTATTGAAACTTTCTGGCGACGGTTCTGCAGGGATCAGCAACCTTTTGCTAACTGTGCGCCAAATACAAATTAAAGGTTTCAAATAATTCAGCGTGCCAACAACACACGTATTTTTATACTTTTATACAAGTCAAGGTCAATATACTTTCTATATGCAAAACATGGAGCTTCCGCGGGCCATTAGAAATTGCTTGACGTGCCACATGGGGCACGCGTACCGTAGGTTGCTCACCCCTGATGTAGACCAATTAGGAGGTGGCAAGCTAGATATTTGGGTGCTTTACACGCCGCCATGTTTTACGTTTACAAGAGGAAGAGCACTTGTTTCGTTGTTTTGACACGAAAGAACAATAAGCACACTTCATAGTAAAGCTTAGGAAGTTTTTATGAATCTGATGAGTGGTTAAACCAAGCCACTTGTCCGTAATGCTATGAACTGAATTTTGACCTCCCGTGGATTTTCCTTGTTTGTGTACGACAGTCGGTGATTTTTTTGCTGGATCGCTAGGTTCCGAAACTCGTTTATCAAAAGGTTCATCTCCGAAACAAGAAAGGTCAGTATATATCAATCACGCTGATGCCTTTCTGCAGTGTCAGCAACCTGAATACTGCACGAATTTATGTTTACGTAACAATGTTGTTGCCAGACGTCGGCCATCACTTGGTTGTACAGCGTTTTTTCAGGAGTCAATGTAGGGTGCAAGAAGTTGTAAACCGACAACAGTGTATCACAGAACACGCGATCCGCACGCAAGCAATACTGGTTCTCAACTGTGTGAAACGGAGTCAATTAGCCCGTTCCATATATACACTAATTACGAAAGAGTCAGGCTCAACAGCGCATGCATTATGCAAGCATCGCCCTGTCAGGCGGATTCACAGTTGAAACAAGCAAACCAACCCGTGCAAACATAAAGGGGCAAACTGCGCCCGTTCCATATGTTCGAAAATGCAAAATTGGTAAATTCATTCATTCAGCAGTGGCGCAGCCAGCCCAAAATTTTGGGGGTCCAAATCTTTTGAATTTAAGCTAACAACAATTTATTTGTGTGGGACGCCGCCTCTCAAAGCACAAAATGACAAGATATCCTGAAAATTTTGGAGCATGCCCCCCCGGTTCCGCCTATGTAATTCAGACAACTCGTAACTATCCCACCAGACTTCAAACTTCAAAAAAAATTTCCTACCCTGAGAAAAGGGCAATGCTACCTCAAATTGATAGGAATCAAGGTATGGCCAGAAGTACCTGACCATGTCAAGTTTCGATCTCTTTTTGACTTCAAACAAGCGTACAAAAACTAACTACTCTCTCCGCTAGATGACGCAAAGTAACAATGGAAATCGTAACTCATCTTGTGCTGAAGTAAATCAAGTAACTTTATTCCACGGGTGAAAGAAGCAAGGAATCAATTGCAAATTTTTAATAGGAAATCGATTTCACGTAACACTACATATCGTCAGTCCTATCATCTTATTCAAATAGTCTTGTGCTGTTGATGCCTGTGCTTTTCCGCCTTGTGATTTTTTCCATTATGTTTTTCTATGAGTTTTATAATTAACAGGCAATGCAAATTTTCCGTTTCTGTTGCAAGTAACTCTTCCTGATCTATCTGTCAGTTGATACTTTCCTCCAACCTGTTTTTGTCTCATATTATCACTTGGATAATATCATTTCTGTGTTTTACATTCTCAAACAATGTACATCAATTTCTGTGTTTTACATTCTCCAAACCTGTGAAATTACATACTTCATAATGATAACTGTGCACAACTAGGCATGCACTCATCTGTAAATGACATCTGTGTGCTTGCTTTTATCAGCTTGTATTTGCTTTTGACATAACTACTGACAGTAGTCAGTACTGAAAGTTGTAGGCCATTGCAAGGTAAGTAGACTAAATGGCTTCTTGGTCTTTCGCCAATCGTTTGGGACAAAGGAACCAGTAAATGCTGTTACTTATGTAGAACCTCTCAAATATGCAAAGCTTCTGTATTAAATTTGCAACACATCATGCGTGATTATGGGACTATTGGTATTACTGTATTTACAATGAACAAAACTGCCTAATTTATGTCATACTGCTACACATAGATTTCACAAGCTCATGCAGTTTCAAACAAATTCGAATCTGCAGTAAATTATGAAAACCGATTTGTACTTGTGTAAATTCGTTTATGACAGATCCTTCTTCTACGCAACGCTTTGTGATCTACTGATTTATGTGAACCATTTTTTCGTCACAAAAAAACAATAGCCTACACTTCTGCTACCACTTCTACTGGTTATCCGTCCACTATTGTATAGATCAGTGCTCTTCAACCTTTTTGTCAACGCGGAACCCCTCATGTACTTTTGCATTTGTCATGGAACCCCACTAAAAAAAATTTAGAAATTATGAATTGCTTGGTCAGAAAATTAAATATTTCGTTATTACACTGTTACACTTCAAAAAATAATTAGACACTTCAAAGCATAAATAATTATTACAAAAGTTAT
>Ga0210059_1007624_pt1 | contig 17160 bp, 15 predicted proteins | sample Ectturendosymbi2_FD_188042 | JGI IMG/M metagenome (GOLD analysis project Ga0210059, IMG submission 188042) | Ecteinascidia turbinata endosymbiont from Florida, USA - Sample 2 (SPAdes) (version 2) | ecosystem: Host-associated > Tunicates > Ascidians > Unclassified | place: Key West, Florida...
AAAATCCGAAATCGCACAGCTTGGGTCGACCATCATGACCAATGACGACATTTTCCATCTTCAAATCTCTGTTCAGTATACAAGGATGTTCCGAAAATTTTTATCATTATGCAATCTATTAACTTGAGTACTTTTTTCAGATAAGATTAATTCTTAACGACACGTGCAAAAAAACTATCATTTTGTGGTTTAGGTTTGATGCGTTTGTCTATTCAGTTACAGAAATGACATTCACTTCGATAGAAAGGCGTTTTATGCTTTAGAAGAGTATGTCCGAACACAGTCGAACAAGACTGTACAGCGAACATTTGTACGAGAAATTCGTAAAAGTTGCACTACACATTTGGACGTGGCACGAAAAGATTTAAAGCGATAGTGTGTTTGCGTATAGGGTTGTTGTTTGTGTGTGTAGGGTTTTAATATGATTTTGGTGACGGCAACTGGCGGCAGGACGAAGCCTGAAATTTGCTTCTTGCCCAGGCGAACGCTCTTGCCAAAGGAACGCTGCGGTGATTAACTCAGTGGCCGTGGAGCGAACACCCTAACTTCCAGTTGGGAGGCAGACACTTTACCACTGAGCTATTGCCGCCCCATCTATTGTTTCCGTATAGCGTTGCTTGTGTGTGTAATGGATCTAAATGAGCACAGAAGAGATGGTCGAGAACGTTCGGGCAACAAGCGCCAGAAGTTCCATAAGAAGATCAAGTTTTGAAATACGCCTTCCTCCAAACAACGACTCAGTGTGTCGTCAAGAAACACTTTGGAATGACAACAGACAAATCGCAACTCTCCCATATCTTACCAACGGATGACAAGCGAAAACACAGGCATTTCTGTGATTATATGCAAGAAAAACGTGAAGAAAATGTGTTTGAAAACTGCCTTGTTTTCGGTGGTGAGGCCATCCTTGATATGAATGGCAAAGTCAACAAGCATAAAGTTCGCTTATGATATCTTCTTCTTGCGTGTAGCAGCGATTCAAACAAAATCCACAAGGTCCTCAAGCCATTTAGTGTTGTTGATGTCAAGGGACCGCAGGTCTTCCAGGCAGTTCGGAGGGCGAAGGATGTTACAATCGAAGATTATATGACTGGCCGACTGCTCCCAGCGCCACAGATGCATTTGGGTGTATCTAGGATGCCACAGCGATACAGGCATGTATCAAAGCGGCCGAAGCCAGTTCTTAGTCTATTCAGTGCTACCCACAGGCTACGGGGTAGCTCTGGGCCAGACGGGAGGCAAACGGTAGGGGGACTACAAACTGGGCCGGTGTTCTGGCACTTTCCCATGCCGCTCTCTATGACTCCAGGAGATTGAAGCCGGAGTTCATCAGCGCCGCAGCATGGCGGCAGAAGGGACGTTGTGATTGCAGGCGCTGTGTGCTGAGGGACTGTGCACTATGGACAAGGGTATGAAGGGGGTGGTTAGTGTTCAGCTGTGCCTGGTGCGCCAGCTTCAAAGTGGAATGTTCTCTACGCAGGTGGGCCGGTGGAATGCCCGAGAGTACCGGTAAAAAGCTCCCTGCGGGTCGGTTTCAGGCACCCAGAGATGATGCGCAACGTATCGTTTAAAGTTTAAACGCAACATCAAGCTTCTTAGTGTGGGTGCTGCGGCACCAAGCTGGGGCGGCGTATTCCGCGGAACTGTGGACCAGGACCAGCGCTGAAGTTCGCATAACAGAGGCGTGGGCACCCCATGTTGAGTCATCCATGAGGCGTAAGAGGCAATTACGGGCTCTGACTTTGCCACATAGGCCTTCAAAGTTTATCTGAAGGTGAGTTGGCGGTCAAGCATGACTCCAAGGTAAGTTGGAGTTTTGGTGTAGGGGATGGTAGTACTGTTGACGGTGACCGCAAGCTTACGGCTGGATTCCCTATTGTTCAGGTGGAACGTAGTGCATGTAGTTTCGGCCGTGCTCAGCCTGAGCCTCCATGCAGATAGGTATTCAGCAATTCTTTGCATATCCAAAGAAAGGGCTTCTTCGACCTCATTCCAATACTTGTGAGAAAACGGGCCAGGTCATCAGCACAGCCATATTGGGTGGACACGGTGTCGGGATGGCACTGATATAGATGTTAAACAGCATAGGTGCAAGCGTTGACCCTTGGGGCACTCCGTGCGTCAAACGTCGGAGGCGGCTGCATTGCCCATCGCTAGTTTTAAGGATGAAGCTACGGTTTGAGATAATGTCGACAATGAAGCGGACCAGATGTCGATCAGGGATGGTCTGGAGTAGCTTCAGTGCCAAGCCCTGATGCCAGACAGTGTCATAGGCTGCAGTAAGATCCACGAGAACCAGACCCGCCTTACGTCTTCCCTCACAGCTCTCTTCAATATCGCTAGTGATATCATATGAAGAAAATCATCAATGGCACGACTGAGCGCATGAGGGACTCATCAAAAGCGAACGTGTTCTGTGCATTTCTGAAAATCATTTTCATGGTCCGTTTTTGTTTGATGGAAAAGTGACAGGAGAGGTTTATCTGGAGATTCTTCAAAACCGGTTCTTTGATGAGCTCATAGCAAATGGAAACGAGCAATTCATTTTTCGACAGGACAGGTCTCCACCTCACACCTCACTGAAAACTTAATGTGCGGCTTATCTGAATTATGGGTGAGCTAAAATGGCTTTCACCATTACCTGATCTGACAACTAATGTTTTTTTCGTTGTTGTTGTCTGAAAGGGCTGGTCTATGTCTTAATAAGCTTTATGGAAACTTGTGAAATCGTGCACAAAAACACATAATTTTCAATTTAATTTTTATGAGTAAATCTTATTGCAGTAAATATTAAGGCCGTTTAATTTAATACATCTAAACTTTATAACAGGGGTGTGGAGCCTATTTACTATCACGTGACTTCTTTTGATTTACTATCCAAGTACCTGCTTATCATGCAGCTTCGCTTTGAAGCGATGATGTACTCTAACTTGAGTAACGACAATTCTGATGCGGGCCATGTCTAATGTTCACGCGGGCCACAGGTTCCCCACCCCTGCTTTTTAGGAAAGAAAAGAGTGAAAGTTCGATAATCCCCCTTTTACTCTCTTTGGAGTGTTACGAGTGGTCTACAGCACCCATCTCCACTTACTCTGGGCGGTGTGGACAACCACGAAGCTACTTTCGTCGTGAATACTGCGTTGGTGACAAATCAATGGAAGAACCGCGCGTGAATCTTATCCTTTCAACCACCAATTAACAACGGGTAGCACACCAATGGCAGCACCCTAAACTTTGTATAATTACTCAAATATGTACATCTTAACTGATAACAAATTTTTGAAACGTCTCATATTACCACCCGTGAAGTTGTTCATGCAGTGGTGTTTGTCACTGAATTAAATCGTCCGGTTTGTAGTTTAGGCCAAACGGGCTGGCATGAATAGAAAGATTTATGAGCAAAAACAATACAAAGGTTGGGAATCAAATGATAACCTAATTACACCATGAAATGGCTTTTTTGGGAGAAACCTAAGCTTTCAAACTTTGGGAGAAATTTCTTCTTCATGTTTGCAGAAAACATTGAACATTTGTATTTGGTTGGACCCATTTTTTATAACAAGCCTAGTTTTTCAAAACCTCCTTATTGCAATTTCATTTCAATAAATTGACGAGATCGGGCTCATAGTTTAAAACCGTAGTTCTCAAACTGTGCGTCGCGACGCCCTGGTGCGTCGTGTTAATTTTCCAAGGGCGTCGCACAACAGTAAACGCAGTGCAGTTTTATTCGTTAAGCTAATAACAAGTGCAGTTTTATCACTTCAACAAAGGACAGTTATTGTTAAAGTACAGTCATGCTGACAGTAGATAACCTTTTATCATCTCATCTCATGGTTGTAAAAGGTATTCTTTACTTATAAACGCATTGCACAATTTTAATTAACTTTACTTCTGCCAAATGAAGGCTGCAGAAGTCAAGTATAATAATTAATCAACTTGCTGATTGTTTATCTCAGAAGTAATATTTATTTAAATTTGCTTACTTGTGTGATATCTTTGCTAAACTGAATAAACTCAATATTTCTATGCAAGGGCCGGATACAAATATGCTATGACGTATCTGCTATGACGTATCAGATGAAGTTGCGGCTTTCCTTAAAAAGCTATCGTTTTGGAAGAAAGATACAGGAAACGTGTCGGGAAGTCCTGTGCTTTACTTTCCTGTCTAATTTGCTTGAAAATACATCCATCATTCTGCCTTCAAATTTGCGAAGTATATTTTTGCAACATCTATGTAAGCTCCAGTCGAAGAAATTTTCCTCAGAACTTTCAGGGGAATTTATCAAGCTATGAATGGATTCGCGATTCTTTCGTCCAACCTATCGTCCTTTACTGGACAAGAAAAATAAACTTTAATTGACCTTACCTGTTAATAATTCCGTGAAAAGGAAGTTTAATTCAGGAAATCAGACAAATTTTTGGAATTTCACTGAATGACGAATACCAAAACTTTGGCGAAAAAATGCTACGGATGGTTATCCCTTTCACTGTGTTGTATTTGCAGTATACGAATCAGGAGTTTCTGCCGTGGCCGTGGTCAAAACAAAATATCAACCACGAATAAATCTTGAGATGGAAATGGTGGTGACAGTTACACAAATTCATCCAAGGTTCGACGAAGTTTGTAAACATAAGCAAGCCTACACATCACATTAATGTTGCAAATTTATTTCTGTTATTTCATCAATGAATAAAACTTTAATTATATATTATACACGTGTTTACTAAATTCTCACTGCTGGTGTGTCGCAAGCCCAGCAAACTTTCCAAAGCCGTCGCAAGGAAAAAAGTTTGAGAACTACTGGTTTAAAACAAGCATCGTATCCTGTAAACATCAAGAAATTAAGATATATATTTAATTCAATTACAAATTTACTTATGAATGAAAATTTTACCAGATGCAAAATCACAAAAACAGGATGAACGTATTCATCAACTTTGAAACACCCACATACTGAAACTGTCATCAAAGTGAACTAAGTAAGTTTGCAAATGTAGCTTCGAAGAAAATAAGAGTTTGTAGTGAAAGCAACTTTAATATTTACCTGTGAGCGACTTGCCCGCGGTGAAGACATAGGAGGCCGGAAATGATTTCTCGAAAATAAAACCTCGCCTTTTCTTCTTCCATGTACGGATGTTTCTTATTTCTTCCAGATTTGGCCCAGATTTTATCAAGACTACCTTTCGGAGCAAACTCCATGACCAAGAATATTCGTTTGCAAGATACAAACACATCCAATAACATCACCTAAATTAGGAAAAAGCTTGGCTCAGCCCAAATTCAAACTGACAATATATTTTCTTTAATCAGAGTGTTCTCGCCAGTGGTGCAACTCCTGGTGTTTTTCCACTAGATCTAGTGCTTTTTCATTTCATCTAGTGTTCTGGTGTTTTTTCATAGCTATTTAGTGTATTTTTTATGAGTGAGACAAGTGTATTTAATTACACAATTTTGTTTAATTGTAACTATTAGTGAGACTTTGATTTCGTGGAATTGCAATTTGCTAAAAATTCTACCTACTAATTACATCTCAAATGACATAAGACCATGCAATCTGTTTCGAGCTATACCGCCACGAAGTCACTGTGGTCATATGTTAAAAATTTCAGTGACGTGTAGCAGGCTACAACTACAAGCGTTGCTGCTGCGGTATATCCCGTTTTATTTGTCGCTGGTTTTCAAATGTCTTTGTTTGCATTGCAAGGCATTTTCTCGCCATTTTCATTGAGTGTAAGTTAGCGTTTTGCTTTAACAACTAACTTATTTGTGATCTAGTGTTTTTTTTGTGAATCTAGTGTTCTTTATCATGAAATCTAGTGCTTTTCCATAAGAACAGAGTGGCAACACTGGTTCTCGCTGCAAATCTAGTAAGTACAGCTCGAGAGGTATTGGCGAAGCTTAGAGATTATGTGACGTAGTATTCACATCATTCACTTGATCAGGCAACTAAAGGAGGGTTTTCACTTCATCAGGCATTTGAATGAGGGTTTTCATTTGATCAGGCACACTAACTTTACTAAGTATTGTTACGATACTGTACAATGTTATCTGCACATTGATGTTTTACGTTATTTCCACTCTATGGTACTTTCCAGAGACGTGTTTAATATACTCTACGTCAGCATCAAAGTGCAAAACATGCACTTTGGTTGCAGACCCACCAGTCCCATCAGGCAGGCCCGTAGCCAGGTTTTGAGGTTTGGAGGGGCACAATAAATTTTTATGGAGGGATGTTTTTGTTTTTATTACATTTTAAAATAAATTTTTCTGGGAGCAAGAAAATTTGGGGGTGAACAAAAGAAATTTGGGGGGGCACTGCCCCCGAATGCCCCCCCCCCCCGTGGCTACAGGCCTGACATCAAGTAAGGCTTATTTAAGCGTGTTCGTCAGTCCAAGGAAATCCTTTCCCTCACCTGCTGACCGAACGTTCAGTATTTTGCTTAAAGCTCTCACAACAGAAGAACAGACAGCTATTTATTTGCTGGCGAATTGGTTTCTCAGCATCAAATAAACAAGAATATGGCATCAATGAGAAACCACTTAATTCCACCCTTTTTCTTCTGCCCTACACGCTTTCCTTTTTGAGTAACGTAGGGATAAGCAACCACCTACAATTTTTAAGTAAAACAATGCGTTGGCCTGCAGTGGATAGCCAGCTTTCCTGCAGTTTTGTACTCAAATGTGGTGTTTAAAGTACATGTGAAAGTTAATTTTTCTATAAACATAAGTACAAGTTTAGAAAGAGGTACATATAAGGCCAAAAGCACAGCAACAAAAGTGACAAAAAGGGAAAGAAAACCTACAATGTTAGGATGTCCAAAGCCTTTTTCCATGTTGGCGATCTCATTTGGTAAGTATTTTGAAAGCACATGAACAAGGTTAGCACCAACATCAGCATAAACAATCTTGATGGCAACCTGAAAAGTAGTTGCATCACTGGAGATGAAAGTAAACAGTGATGAAGAAAAACAACAGGAATAATGTGCTGTAAGTTTCATCAGACCCAACTTTTCTGACAGTTACCTTGCACATATTATGACGTCACAGTACGAAATTTCTAATCAAGTTGCTAGGCTGAAAAAGGTTGGACGAATTGATTCATGAAGAGAATAAAAACGAAATACTATTAAAGTTTTAAATCTCACAAACAAATGCGAACTTCTTGACAAAATTCTAAGTGTGAAAGGTGCTTGCTCAGGCGAAAGACTTTTTGTTTCAGGATTTGGAAACAAAATGTAGTTCAAGACTTGTTTCAACAACACCAGGATCAACTTTTATTACAAGCACAGGTGTACACCATAAAACAACAACTATATTGCATCGCATAAAATTTGATCGTTACCTGCAGTCGTTTTCCTGCTTCATGAATGATCTTGAGTTTTTCGTTCTTGCGAATTTTTTCAGGTCGGGCTCTACCCAAGAACACCCGACCCACAGCTCCCCCGCCAAGATATGTGTTGTAAATATCATATCCATGAGCGGAGCAAGCATCTTTCTCCTTCTGCGACACAGACGTACTTTTTAGCAAAGTTTCATCAGACATGTTTGCTATTGGAACTTTTTTACTTCAGAATTTACACCTGCTATAACTCTCAACGCACTCCACCAACTCTACACACAAATGAGCTGAAAATACTTTATACAGGACTTGGATACCACCTAGCAACAAGTTATTGTGAGGTCAGAATACATTCATAAGTGTGTTGAATTATACTTGAACTGTTTTTGGTATAGTAAGTAAGTTAAGAAGAAAACAAACTATCGTTCATGATTTTTCAGGTATGCTGTTAGGAAATAATTTTTATCCCAACGCCAAGCTTAAACTACACAATACCCAGAGGACAACTGGGACTGAAACGTGTCCAGCAGAGAAGAAATTGTGGGAACTTCGATGACAGTTATAACAATTCAAATGACTGATAAAATATTGTTTTTTTTAAGGTTTTTAAAAAGGTGTCGTGGTGGAGCTTTAGGGTGTCAAAAATATTTTCTCTTCTATGTCTGATACTTATAACTCATTTTCACAAAAACGCAAGTTTCCGTCCAGATATGCTTAATTCAGGGTTTTTTTAAGGAAAATGTTATGTACCCGGTATGGACCTGCAGGGATTCGAAAAATTTCCGACTAAATTTCATAGATATTTACCTTGATGATTTTCTCTGATTGTAGGGACCCGATTTTCAAGTCTAAGGACCTAAATCTGGTCCCTAACACACCTTTAAAAAACTGGATAATTATTTGAATATACGACATTCACTTTTGAACTAAAGACAAAAAACAAACTAAAGACAATTTCATAAATAAAAAACAAAGGTTCAATGTAGGCCTACAAACTCATTAATCACTCATTTTCGTGCCCGGTTTTCCTTTCGGGAGAGTCGCGGGACAGCGGCCCTAGGAGGGCCCGAAACACGTCACGATCAACAGAAATCTCAGACAGTTCAGCTGGCTCCACACCAAGACGGTACCAAGCGGGGTTGGAGATGTAGTTACTCCACCTGGTCTTTGAACAAACTTTGGGCCGCTTCTCGTCGGTGTAGACTGTAACCTGAAGCCGGGCCGCCGCCAGCGGGGGGCCAGTGGTGCCCGGCCCCCCTATTTGGAATCGGTGCCCCCCATTTCACGTTTGGCCCACCGGTTGCTGCATAATCCAATACTGTATTTTAAAAATGTGCCCCCCCTTCTGTTTTTTGGACCCCCTGCTGCTAAATTCTGGCGACGGGCCTGACCTGAAGGACTTATTTCGCCAATCTTTCCTGGGGCATTTTGGACACATGGCCGAACTAACATAGCTGGGATCTCTCGATTCGAGAACTGTCTTGACATCCTGGGCTTCACAGATTTCAGACCTGAGCTCTTTGTCACGAAGTGTCACACCGAGAACTCTTCGCAAACATCCTATCTTTGCCGTTTGTTCTTTTGACAGTACTTTTTCAGTCATCACCTAAGATTCATGACCACAGGTGAGGATCGGAACAAAGACTGATTTAAAAACTGAAAGCTTTTGCGGTTTTTTAAAGCTCATGTTTTGTGACCGCAGAGCGATAAAGCTCACGTACAACTGCGTTTGCTTTACCAATCCGTGTATCAATTCCTTTGTTCTAATTTTGGTCACTCGTGAATACCACCCCAAGGTACTTGAACGTCTTCCCCTGCTGCAGTGTATTTCCGCACACTTGCAGAATACACTGCCTTGGGCGTCTTGAGAGACACAATACCTCAATCTTTTCAGTGTTGATTTTCGTTCCTTCTTGGTCGCACGCAGCAGAAAACCAAGCAAATGCGAGCTGAAGGCCCTGTTGCGAAGATCCCCGCATGCAGTAGGCTACCAATTCGTCCGCAAAAAGCAAACAGTCCATCCTACAGTTGACAACAGTGACGCCTTTGTCAACGCGTCTGTGACTGTCTTTACCAGGGGCCGGGAACCTTTTTGGCTAAGGGAGCCATGAAACCTATATATTTTTAATTGTATTTCCGTGAGAGCCATATAATATTTTTCAACGCTTAATGCAACTAACTTACTTAACTAACGTGTGCATTTTTAAGCAAAATCAACAATTTTAAACAATGCTGAATGTCTGAATTTCCCTTTAATAACATGCTTCATACTGTTAATGAGACTTCTGGCGCTGCATGATGTTGCTGATGGCTTTGTAGGAAAAATTACAGAAAAAGTTCATCCGTAACAATCGCGTTAAGAAAATATCAAGAGAACCAGATGCCGTGATCAAAAGAACCACACTGACTCGCGAGCCATAGGTTCCCGACCCCTGGTCAACCCAATGCATATAGACCAGGGCTCTTCAAATTTTTTGGGAGAGACCACATAAGCTATTGCACAACATTTCGAGGGCCGGACACCTTGCGTAATGTGACTTTTTCGGGATGTGCTACATTCCGCCAAATCAAACACATTTTTCGTAAATATATTGTTTCATTATTGGCAAAATGTGTTTTGCGACCGGGTGAAATGGCTTCGCAGGTCGGATTTGGCCCCTGGGCCGTAGTTTGGAGAACCTTGATATAGACTATGAAGAGGAGTGGTAACAGCACATACCATTGTCGGAGCCCAACGTCAACGCTGAACGGTTGTGATTAACGCCGTCAACACGGACGCAATCTTTTCCACAGGAATACAGTTACTTGACTGCCAGCAAGAGGCACCCATCAACACCGTACTCCCACAACCCCCTCCAAAGCTTTTCACGAGGAAGCCGGTCGTATGCTTTCCCGAGGTCGACAAAACATGTGTTGTGTATAAGTCTTTGGCGTGCTCCCTGGATTTCTTGAAAATTTGCTGGAGAGTGGAAATTTGTTCTGTAGTGTTACGGCCGTGACAAAAACCGCACTGGGTATCATCCAGCTTTGGTTCAATTTTATTTTTCCGTCTTGTAATGCACTCTTCCCAGGAGGCTTAGCAAAGAGATGCCGCGGTAGTGGGTTCATTCACTCCTGTCTCCCTTTTTGTATATGGAAACGATAAATTTGCTAATCTTTCGGCGCCCTTCCAAACGCAATGCCACTCGACACACACGAGTCAGGCAAACCATTCAGAGTTCCAAGTTCCCCTAATTCACTATCAAACTTTTCGCAATTAATTTAAGCTCCGATTTAGCAGCGGCATCAGAGAGCTTATTGGTGCGTAGTTCAACGGAAGCTTTCACCCGTGCGAAGTCAAAACATACCGCCTTAAAAACTTTGCTCAGACAAAAGGAAAGCACCATGTTGAAATTTTTTGTTTTTATAAGTCGCAGTAAAACAACGCACATTGCATCATTTTGATTTTCTGACAGCTGCTTCAGTGGGGCCTAAATAGCCGAAATCCCACTCCTAGCTCTCACTGTTACCTCACTCGACAACCATCTTGTTTTGCATGCGCGCTGCAACTGCCGACCTTTTGTCTTCAATGTAGTCTGATGCATCGACAGGCAAGCCGATCGCAACGGTGAAACAGTAAAACACTTCCACAATTGCAAGTGCTTTCGCAGTTTCGTACACCATACTGTACAAATCTGCGGCAGTATAGCAATTGAGGCCTTAAGTGAAGCGGTGCGCATGACAATGCACAGATACCAAACTTACAATTTTCGCTTCCAACTTCTGCGCCAGAAATTGTGTCGGCTTGTAACATTGCAGCCGTCTGTTGCAATGGCCACGTGCAGGAAAACATGCTTTCCTCAAATTGTTTTGCTTCAATACAAAGCAAAACCATATCTAGGCTTTCAGAACTTAGGGTGTCATCCCAAAATTTTAGGGTGTCATTTTGACACGTGACACCCAAAAACGGCTTACAAAAACACTGGATAAAATATTGAAAACCAATAACAAGAAGTGAGTCTATGGACAACCAATTGTAATTGTATCATACAGTTGTGTATTTTATAACATACTGTAAATTTTCGTTGTGACTCGTGATAAGAAACGAATCTTCTTTGCAGTAGCGGACACAGGCTAATTTGGTGGGGAGGGATGCGATATCGATTTGCAATGAGCCCAATGCTTCACAGCACCGTATTGCGTAAATCAATCACTTTCGCATACGTACATTTGCGACGAAACAAGTCTAAGCTTGGTTTAGAAGAAGCTCGAGTGATAAAACTGGTCAAACTTTAACACCGCACCGCTACGGAACCAACAAGCAATGTGGCACATAGCAACGATATGATGTAATCACTGGCCTCGGCGCAGGTACAGGGAGGACTCGAGATAAACAGTTCATGTGACGACACAATATGTATTCTCATTGTAGGTTACTTTTATTACAGCACAATTACCGGTGGCAGAAGTCAGCATAGTGCAGTCGTGCTGTTTGACTTGTATGTTGCAGCAAGTGAGCGTAGTCACTTGGATGCGGTTTAGATCAGTGCTCTTCAAATGGGGAACCTTACAGTTTTTAATTGTCGTTTGGAATAGTCTGCAACACCCATAGTAATTTGTGTATAGCATTTGTTATTGCAGGTAATTCTGATGAAATAATAACAAGAAGCGGGTTGATTCTGATTGTATTGAAACCGAAATTAAGAGAACGGAAAGAAACAAACAATTCGTAATGGGTTCTTCTTCTTCTTTCGTTTGAGCGAGTTCTTTTATCCACTGCTAGCCCGCCTAGATATCGGGCAGGTGTTGAGTAGCCATTCGGTTGTCTCATCGTCCAGGACCGTCAGGTCGTGTAGTCCGTGGGGGAGTCGATGGATTGGACATTGGAGGACGACATGGTCGACGATTTGTTCTGCACCACACTCACAGGCCGCAGAGGAAGCCATACCCCATTCCGACAATCATTTTCCGACGTTTTTTGCTTCCCAATTAAACTCAAACCATATATTTTCAAATCCACACATTTTGAACTGTAGGTCACGTTGTTGAAGATAAAGCAAATTATTTTTTTTCATGTAAGCACTAAATCCTCAGCTTGCGTTAGGAAATTTTCGCTGATGAAATTATAGCCTGGAAGTGGTGGTATAATCGAAGTTTCTTTAATTTATTTCCGATAGCGCTATAATATTTGGTGGTTTTGAATATGGAGATATGATTTCTTCAAGTTTGTCTATATTTTTATACAAAGATGTTACAATACAACAACGAGAGATCATTTGACATCAGCTTATTAACATGGCTCACAAAGTCAGTATGTGTAGCGTTGCAGCCACAATGCTGCGTCGCCCTGAGATACCTAAAGAGAGACTGACGACCCTCCGCGTAACAGCAATAATATAGTTTTCCCACTCGACTATTGCTGCTACGAATTCAACGGTATATGCGGCGACATAGGTGTGGGACGAGCAAATTTTTGGGGGTGGGAAAAATTTTGCGCGAATTTCCCCAAACTTGCCCGAAAAGTTGTTGTGCAACTTTTGCCTACTAATATTCTCCCACAATGACCATGAACACCGTTTTCGGTGTGACCATCAAACAAAAGGTCTTCATTTGTTTTTCTGCAAGCGTTGGGAGGCATTTTTTGAAGTCAAACAACGTTGGGCGCCATTTTTGCCCAGATTTTTAGGTATTTAGCCTAGATATTTAGGGATATTGCCCGGATTTTCAGGGATTTGTCCAGATTTTCAGGAATTTTGCCCGAATTTTCGACAAATCAAAACTTTTGGGGGTGCACTTGGACCTCCTGCACCCCCGCCTCCAACACCACTGTGTGGCGAATCACCATGCCATAGTTGCATACTACGAAAGAGGTAGTGATAGATCGCTATCAGAGTGATTGTTGCTACTTGTTTAGCATTGACAGTCAGGAAACAATTGTGCCTTGCAATGTTTACAGTCATTCATTTTGATTTAGGTTGGAAGTACATCTTTTGCATTGCTGCGCTAGTAACCTTGTGTTGCTAACAGTAAAAGCATCCCAACCAGCCAAACAAAGCTCCAAGCCCCCAAATTGAAATATGAAATACTATAAATCAATGGAGTTTTGTCAAATCCAGAATGTCAAGCCCCCCTGCACTAACGTAAAGCCCCCCTATTAAAGTTTTGTGGTGACGGTTCTGATCCCAACAGGTAAAATAATCACACTTACGTGTGTATTTTGCTTCTGGCAGTTCACTGTTCAAGTGGAAGCAGTCGTTGGTATTGAATGTTTGGTTTCAAAGTTCACCGAAGCAAATATCTTTTCGGTAGAGTTAACTTGGAAGCTACGTATTTTGCCACAGCCCATCTGTTTACAATCAACATCGATTTCTTGTTTGAAGAGAACATCAGGTGAATTGATGGTAACACATTTTTCAGTTGTCTTGAGCTTAGCTTTTGTATTGCTATTTCGAGTGTAGCAACTAGCAAGAGGTGAGTGTATCAGAGCATAATTTTAGCATGTACTTCATATAGTTTGCAGGCTTACCTTAGAGGTGTGCGATCCCCACAAACAAAGACATTTTGTCTGCGTTCGATATTTTTGAGACATAGATGTAGCAGCAAGCAAATTTTTGGGTGCGCAAGGATTTTTTCCCTACTTTTGCCAAACTTGCCCAAAAAGTTTTTGTGTGACTTTGCCTACAAATTTTCTCCCACAAAGATCATGAACACGATTTTTGGTATGATCTCCAAAACAGCACTTCATGTGTTTTTCTGCAAACATTGGGCGGCATTTTTTGAAATGAAACAACGTTGGGCGCCATTTTTGCCCGGATTTTCAGGGATATTGCCCAGATTTTCGACAAATCAAACTTTTGGGAGTGTGCTTGCACCCCCTGCACCCCCTGCACCCCCGCCTCCTACGCCACTGTTTTGAGATTCTGTTTGTTAGTAATACACTCTTTTGTTTTTTTGTATGGCAAAAACCTTGCAATGATTGGACGTAGATTCTCTTTTTTTGTCCTAGCCGATGTACTCTCTGTATAGCATAAGGTTGGAGATCACTTTCGAGCTCATCTATTACTGAGACCAAAATCTTTTCCCATCATCATCGTCTTCTTTATCTTCTTCCACATCATAACTAAAAATATTTTTTCTTCTTATGCATTGTTCTTGTCTGTCAAGTTGAAAGACAATCAGATTTGTTTTCTGAACCATCTCATTGCGTAGCTGTACTCAGGCGTAGCAAGGGGGGTAAGGGCTGGGGGGCGCGAGCCCCGGGCGGCACTTTTCTGATTAAAAATTAATTTTTGAAAGGAGTTTAAAAGTTCTAGCTTTTCGTTATTATTTTAAAATAAATTTTTACAGTTCTAACTCTTCAATTTTTGTGTTTAGAAGCCCTAGACTTGTGAGCTAGCTTAAAAAACGCGACATCGGGCGGTGGAGTGAGGAATTGATGAAAATTTTACTCAAAAGTCTGGGTCAACTCCAATGTGCTAAAGTGCTCCAATGTTTGTCTTGAAATCATCGTTTCTTTAACATACTTACTCAGAGCCGGCTCTAGCAGATGCGGGGCCCAATGCAAGACCTGGGCACGGGGCCCAATGCAAGACCTAGGCGCGGGGCCCCTCTGAGCAGTGATTTTATGACGTCATCGTCTTCAGTCAACCGTGTTACGATCGTGGTAGAGCGCAGATATACAGTGCAGCACTAACACGAGAATTGAGCACGTTTGCTAACGTTCGAGAGGAAATTTGGTAGTTCTGACAAAAGCGTTCTATGTTGACAATGGCCTTTTCATTGCATCCTCAAGCGCAAGTTGTGTCTGGCAAAAATGAATAATCTAACCAAACACCACGGCGCGGGGCCCAATGCAACTGCATCGGCTAAAGGCCGGTCCTGTACTTACTTGGTGGGCAATTGTGTCCTATTCCCTACATCTTCCTCGCCAGACTTGCACGGAACCCTCTATAGGTGCAGGGACCCATTTAAAAAAAAATATTTTAAACAGGTTTAAAACAGGTTATGGTTGAGAAGCGCTTACTTGAGGTCTGCATCGTGGCCTGCGCACTTTGTCTAGCTGTTGTGTTGGACCATTTCCAATTACACGTGCATAGTGTAAACCTTGCCTTTGTTCGTTACCAACAGAACCATCACCAGAAGGTCTTCGATTGGGAGTCTACGTTTGTGCAGGGGGGACTGGCATTCTAAAATTTTACAAAAAATCCACTGATTTATAGTGTTTTATATTTCAATTTTGGGGGACTTGTAGCTTTTTTGGCGGGCTAAGCCCACCAAACCCCCCGTGGCGACGGGACTGGTTACCAACAGACGTCTATTTCGAAAACTGTATTACCAAACCATGCCAGCTGGGACATAGGCCTTTTGGATGCTCAGCAGTGATTACACGTCTTATGTTCGACGGTTATTGCGATGAACAACTTTATTCAGTGCAGCCATTGCCAAGCTGTACAACCATTTCAATTAACACTCTTTTTAATAAAAGCGTTAACCACAATCATATCCAAACATATCGTTTACCCTTGCGTTAAGTTTTCAGACTAAGGTTCTTGCCTCAAATTCATCAAAATGAGAGCATCACCTTTCTTAAGCTTTTCTTGTTGAAATAACTTTTTCTATGACTTCCAATGTTTAAAGTGCACCGTTGAACAAATGCGACTTTACAAAAACCACGTTGCCTATCGTCTGGCTCTTATTCGCTCTACCTGCAGTTGAAACCTACAATCTGAAGTTAAAGTTACCCACGAAAATGCACCAACTGCACTACCCAGCTTCAAGAACGTCATTTTCCGGCACCATTACGTCATGCAGAAAAACAGCCGTTGCATTGAAGCTGAGAAAAGTTATCTTTGCAAAGTTCTTCACTTCAACAACCAAAACTTAATGTTGATAGGCCCACCTAATGACTGGGCTACAGCTTATGACAGTTATTGAAAATATCCCACTGAACATTAAAAAATAGCATGAGATGTGCCAAGAAATGTTTTTCATAATTTTGGTGACGGCAATTAGCAGCATGCCAATGCCTGAAATATGCTTCTTACCGGGGCAGTTCAGGCTAATGAACTTGCCTAAGGAGCACCACGGCGAGTCACTCAGTGTCTGTGAATTGTTCACACTACCTTCCAATTGAGAGGTGGACCCTCCATCACTCGACTATCGCCGCCCCAGCGAAATCTTCATCGCCAATGCCTGGGTGTCAAGTAATGTTATGATGTGCAGTTGGGGCATTACTGAGAAACCAACGATACGAGAAAAATGATTAAGTTAGGCTTGACTATTTACCGTGATTTCATGCAAAAATTTTTAGCAGATTTTGAGAGGAGGAGCAATATAAACCGAAAACAACTGGAGCTTTAACGTTTTTAATCTGCGGTCGAATGTCATCTCTTTCCTTAGTGCAAAGGACGTTTGACTGAGATGGCTGAAATGGCTTTGTCTGTCGAGGAAGGTTTAAGGACTGGGGCACAATTGGACCCCAAGTAAGCATGCCCGTAAATAGGGGGCGCAGGAAAATTTTTCGCCACCCTTGGAAAAATGTTTTGGACGTAGTTTAAAACTATTGGGCATAGTTTCAAAAATTTGGGCCCCTCAGAAAATTATTCGCCCCTCAAATATTTTACCAACTCACTCACTCCAAAGCCACATGTCGTGTCCTTTTAGGCTAACCTACCAATCTAGAGCTTCTAAACATGAAAATTGAAAAGCGGTAGAACATTTAAAAATGTATTTAAAACAATAACAAAAAACTAGAACCTTGAACTCCTTTCAAAAATTAATTTTGGTCAGCGAAGTGCCGCCCCCCTTAAAGTGCCGCCCCCCTTAAACTGCCGCCCGGGGC
>Ga0210059_1007626_pt1 | contig 17156 bp, 8 predicted proteins | sample Ectturendosymbi2_FD_188042 | JGI IMG/M metagenome (GOLD analysis project Ga0210059, IMG submission 188042) | Ecteinascidia turbinata endosymbiont from Florida, USA - Sample 2 (SPAdes) (version 2) | ecosystem: Host-associated > Tunicates > Ascidians > Unclassified | place: Key West, Florida...
ATTAAAACCCGGTATGCATTTCCACCACGCGGTCAGTTACAGGTTGAAGCAATGGTGTGGCCAGTTTGGATCAAGTATCGCTCATGCAACATTTGAACTTTGAAATGTTTTGTGCTTTCGTACAAAAACAACGTCACGGAACTTTCGTTATTCGTTTATTTTGAACAAATGAAATATTCCCGCTGGTTAGTTGTTGTTACTGAAAACTTGCAAAAGGAAGGTGAATGCTTGCTGCAACTGTTATAGTTGGTTTGTGTTTTCGCAAAATGATGCATAGTGCGTTGGCGCAATGACTCATGAGTTTTTTATCGATCATAGACCTATGACATTGCATACAGTTTTTGAAAAAAGAATTGCTTCAACACAGCGAGCAGGTGTCGGAGAAACGCAGTTAGTTACCGATGTGCGCAGTTGTCAATGCCATATAACGCTGAAATATTTACAGTTTTTGAAAGAATAGTTTAAGATACGACAGTTCAAGATGTTCAAACGACAGTTGCACCCTCGGTCAGTAACGCGAACAAGAAAAAGCGACTGGCGAAATTAAGCTACTGTTAGATGTTGCGATTCTAGCATTTGATTTTTAAACGCTTGCTACTTTCGAATAAATAAATCGTAAGAAAACGAAGTGTTGACGATGATATGAAACAAATAGGCGAGTTTTGGGAAGACTGTGATCCGCGGAATCATACGATCGTACAAGTTTTGTTCAGAACATCGAAAATTGAATGATTACCTACTGTCAAGTGATTTGCGCCTTAGATTAAAGCAGTCGTAATGAGTAATAAATCGTAAGAAAACGAAATGTTGACAATGACATGAAACAACCAGGCAAGTTTTGTGAATACTATGTTCCGCAGAATCATATGATCGTACCGTTTTGTTCAGAACATGGTAAGTCGGGTGATTGCTTATTGTAAAGTGATTCGCGCTTTAGGTCAACGCAGTCGTAATGAGTAAATTTCTTGTTTGGATTTGTTAAAAGAGGGAAAATGTTCGTGGCTGTATGCTACGTGAAAGAACAGAATGGGTTAGCAGGTTGTCGTCTGTGAATATGTTTTGCTTTGATACTAGCATCCACAGGGTCATCAATTGATGTTCCCTTGAAGCAAGTGTGAATATTTGTTTATCGGATTAAAACCCGAGGTAGTGGGCATGCCTTTTCGCAACGCAATCGGTTACGGATTGAAGCAATAGTGTGGTTCGTTTGTGCAACATCATCATAGGCTATGCGGTGGTTGAAATAGTAAGTTAATGAGCAAAGTAACACTACATAAAGGAACAACAAAACTTAGAGAAAGCAAAAACATTCGGAAGAAAAGGAAATTTAACTGCTAATGAGGTATATGCATCTAGCATTCGAACCATTGCAATGGTTGCTACTTTCGTTAAAAGAAGTCGTAAGATACAAAATGTTAACGATGGTGTTAAAAGAAACAGACAAAGTTTGTTAAAACGTTGTTCTGCAAAATGGATAGGATTGTATTTATTTTGCTGCATAACAGAGTAAGCCTGATTAATGACTAACTGTAAAGTGTTTCGTGCTTTACCTTAAAGCAATCGTAATGACTGATTTCCTATTTGTTTTTGTTAAGACACGATAAACGTTCAAAGAAGAATGCTACGCAAAAGAACGGATGAAGTTAAAAGGTTGTCGATGGGTTTTGCTTTGATACTAAGATCCACATGGTCATCTCGAATGATGTTCAAGTGAAGCGATCTTGGCTGGTTGTGTGAATATTAGCTTATCGGATTAAAACGTGGCATGCCCTGGGGCGTCTTGGCCATCCGCAACCAGTGAAGGGTTAGAGAAATTAAGTAGCCCGCTTAGACAAAAGTTCAAAGTAACAAGTTATCTTTAAAATGTGAAATTAATTATTAAAAAAATTACCATAACACAAAAAAATTGTATAAAAAAATATCAAAAAAACAAAAAAATCAAAAATATCAAAAACACAAAATATATCAAAAATATCAAAAACACAAAAAATAATTAAAATATAGTTCAAGGGTGAAGGAAGCTGGGAAAAAACCTAGTTACACGAACACGAACACACCCAAAACCCGTACAATACAGATCGTGAACCCCTTCTATTACTACTCAATCGAAATACAATCATTGAATTACTGATATCGCCAATCATTGATATTCAGATCCATATCATTCCAAGGACAAAAATCCTGAAATTCAGGCATCTGTTTTCAACCGCTATGAACTGTTACTGGAAGAGACACTATTATAAATGCTAATGTAGCAACCCGACATGAAGGTGGAAGATATCTGAACCACTTTGTATCTTTCAATGTATACTTTTCATTGTAAAATTATAATTGATGCATAGTTTTCTTATTTGGTACGTTGTGGTTTTGTGCCTATTGGTTAAAATAAGCGGAGCGAAATATACAATATCAGTGACAACACCTTACATGCCATGGTAATATTGAGCAAGCTCTTAGAAATTTTCGATCATATAAAAGTTGTAAAATCATTCTTTGTGGTATATTACCACACTGTTGCAAATATCCTCCCGTCGTAACTGTGCAACGCGTCTCACTGGTATCCCAAACGTTATTTTCACCTGACTTGCAGTCTTAGTTCAGCTTTCGGCATTTTCACGTCTCATTCGTTTTCTGTGTCACTATATATTTTAGTTTGGAATTGCCTGCATTAATGCACCGGTGCTTCATTTCTATTGAAACTGAAAGAACAATGTGAAATCTTTCAAATTAAGCAACTCATATTTCTTTCACATTTTTGTTTGCATTGGAAAGTTGCAAAGTTTCCCTTGGTGAGTACATTTGAAAACCCCATAAATATCCACAATTGACTTAAATTATACGCGTCCAATTTATCGTCAAGTCAAGATAAAGAATTCAGCGTATCGTCAAGATAAAAAATTCAGCGTGTCTGGATATTTACTTCAGACGGATATAATCCTTGCACAGAAATTCCGTGATACAGTAAATAATTTTCAACGATTCCTGAAAGTTTTAAAACTCCCTAATGTGATTTTGCAAGGCACGGACAAACAAACTTGCATTTACCTTACTATAACCCAGAACTGTAAACTTCCAAGTGCAATTAGCATTGTTGGGATAATTACTTGGATAGCCCGGAGAAGTAATATTTGCAGACGAGGTTGTTATAATCGTTCTCCCACAGGAACTGGCAGATTCTGCAAAAAAAATGAAATTGTAAACAGTCTTGACATTTCAGCTAAAGCAGTTAATATTTCTTACACAATTTTTCGTGCAGTTGGCAAACGGAGATTTGCTTGTGATTACTGATTGTTTTCACTTTTGCTAAGTCCACAGTACACACCTGAGCCTGAAAACCAGTCACCGTCACTTACCTTGCACTTGAAGCCAAATCAAACACAATCCGAAAGTTGCGCTGACACTGAAAATTATCATCCTTCTTTCAACACAGCATCTGATAGTAAATGCTTTGAAGAAAGTCAAGTCCACTTTTTAATAAATTTAATGAAGTTCAGTAAATGCCTGGTAGCATTGCAATGAAAATGAAATGCAGGTTGGACACTTGATATTTGAGGCGTTCTTTTTTGATCAGTAAAAACCGGACATTTACCCATCAACACTGATGATGATGTGCAATAGCTTGGACAGACGGTCACGCAGGGTCACTTAATGAAGCTTTTATCTCGTTCAAACGTTTTGTTGATGCTAACAAACAAATACGAGGTGTATTGCAAGCCCGGAAAATTTAGTTTCCTTTACTGTGTAGATCATTGGTGCCAACCCGTTAGAGCAAGAGCCACATTTCTTAGAGTGTTACCGCAAAAAGGCACATCACAAACTTTCGTGCAAGGCTTTCACACTATAATTCCAGGCAAGTTATCCGCACGTAACAGTATACAATACGTATGTCCACTCCAGCACGTTCGTTTCACCTTTTGCGTTGCCTTTTCTGCGATTACATCTACCTGCGTCGAGCGCATGCACACACACGCGCGAACTAGCGTCGCGTGATTGTGATGGTTTGTGCATGTTCTTGTGCAAACAACAAAACGCGCTTCCACGCAACACAGTAACTAACACAGGTGTCGTGCGGAGATGATCGAGACAGTGGATTTTCACTATCCGATCCTATCCTGTTTTTGAAAAATGATATCCGATCCGAATCCGTTTTTGGTTGAAATCATACTATCCGTATCCGAAAACCATCCGAAAGTGTATTGCAATGCACAACATACATTTTTGTGCTGTGTCTAATAACTGCTGGAGCTATTCTACCTTTAGCTAAACACGGTTGGTTGAAGTAGTCACACGACAAGTTTGGAATGCATGTCCTGCTTAATTGACCATGACATCTGTAAAAGCTCAGTCCCATGCATGGATGGTGATGGTTGTCATGGTTTCAGGGATGGCAAGCAGTTGGCAGCTTCTTGTTTGCATAAAGTGAACTGCAGGCTAAACCCTAACACTAAACATTGAACCCCTAAACCTAAAACTTGACCATAAACCCTGATCCTAGACACTAACCATAAACTCCTAAATCCCAACCAATTGTCTCTGCGTATCATGCTTGTCATATGACTACTTCAACCAATTGTGTCCAAATGAAGGCAAACTAGTCCCAGCACAGATTTACCTCGAAGCAGAGTAGACACTTGAATGCGTTGTATCACTTTGGTCCCTGTCATGCTTGTAAACAGAGAGTTTGACATATCTTCTCTTGCAAGCTTGACATAGTGCATAACCTAAGTACTTTTCCGGGTAAATTGGATTAAAAAGCAAGCTGGAGTTTTGCCACACAGTCCAGTCACCACGGGGTCCTTTGGTGGGCTTAGCCCCTCCGAAACAAAGCTCCAATCCCCCCTCCCAAATTGAAATATGAAGCACTTTAACACAGTGATGTTTGTTCAAATTTCAGAATGTCAAGCCCCACTGCGCAGATGTACTATAAAGCTCCCTTATAGAGACTTTCTGGTGACACTTTTGTTGCCACACCAAGTTTTTCAGTGGCTATTTTTTTGGCAACAATGGTTAGATTTTACCACCATCCGTGAGTTCACATTCAAGTTTTATTTATTAATTCTACCCATTGTTGCACTTTAACCAAACCTAACTACATAGCAATGCTATTCTACAAACCAAAACAGCATTCAATACAATACACTGGCTTAAAAGTTGTCATTCATATTGAAATGACTGATTAAAAATTCTGTCTAATGAGTCATCATCACAAATCAACAATCTTGCATATCATGTTTAAAGAAGCTATCTGGCCTGGAAGGCTATCACCCAACAACCAGTCAATGCAGGATCACGAAGAATAGGCGTGAAGACTGCAAGACGTGGTGTAGACTTCAGAACACATTAAAAGAGCTAGTGCTCTAGCTAGTTTAAGTCTAGACTACAGATCACGGTATGTCTACACTAACTAGCCTTAGTCCAGGTACGCAGCAAACAACGTCCTTTTAATGTACACTGAAAGAGAGCCTTATCTTGCCACACCAGGAACAGATTCATGCTGACAAACTTGGCATAACCCTTCGTTTCAAAGATTACACCATAGACAATAGACAGACTCGGAGTCATGGCGCAGAAGGCTGAAAAGATGCTTCTGTAGATAATAAATGAATGATAGTGCAATGTGCAACTTTTTCCAAAAGTCTGAATCCTTGAAATATTGATAGAAGCGTTTCGGATATCCGGATCCGTATCCGGTTCCCGTTTGAAAGCAGTTTTTGGATATCCGTATCCGGTTGCAAACTCACTATCCTGCCAGATATCCAACCGGCAAACCGGATAGTGATCATCTCTGGTGTCGCGTAAAAGCGCTCGCGTGTGGATGAGCTTTCCCAAGCCACCAAGCACGCTTTCATACAATTCATGTGCAAGTCGCAACTCGTGTGTAAGTCGCACTTGACTTTCGAGGCGAACAATTGGTACAAAATTTTGCGACTTACACACGAAAAATACAGTATTTATGTAAGAGCCGCATGAAACCGGGTAAAGAGCCGTAATGCGGCTCGCAAGCTGCGGGTTGGCCAGGCTTAGTGAAGTTGCTTTAAATATCCTCTGTGATTTATCATTGAATAGGTTGTGTTCAACAATCAAAATCAAAGTGAAAGCACTACAGCACTACAAACAACCGTGTAAGGCGATATAGAGTAAGGCACAAAGCACGAGGTCTGTCACCATTACTTCACAAAGTTGGCACAGTGTTGGGTATGCTCTGTCCTCCGTTTATGAAATTAAGAAACGGAAAAGACTTAATCTGGGGTATGAGTGCAAAAGCATGCCTGAACTGAACGTAAACTCTACAGTAGTTTGAAACGATTTTGAAAGGGTTGAAACACCATTCTTTATGCCGGGTGAATGAGAACTTGTCCAGTAAGGTTCCAATTATTCGAAACTCATTTAAATGAATTTTTGTTTAGCGATTGCTGTGGATATTTGATTTTCCCGAAATCTAGAAAAGCTGTCAGAGAAATGTGAAGATGCACCAATCTTCTTTCACCTGCGTGAGAATTGCCTTGAAATTACTCTAGATGAGGAATCATAATCTTGTTTTAGGGTTGTAAAATAATGTTAGGAACACTACCCACACTACAAATTTTCTGAAAGTGCATTACCGAAGAGTAGGTGTTGTCTATAATGCTTCCACGCAGTTTGTTTCTGTTTCATTTCTCGCTGAAGCCACATTATAAACAATTTTAAGCTGTCAAAATCTTGAAGCAAGCTCATTTAGAAAACGTTTACGTTTGTGATATAGTTTTTAACTGCAAAAGGTTTTATGTCTAAAATCTTTTGCAGACCAAGGAAAAAATTTGCTGTCAGATGTAAATTTTAATCATGACCTAAACAGCAGTGTTCAGGGGTTAAAAGGCAAAGCATTAAGCGATGTTCAAAGTATGTTTCGAAACATACGAGGTGCTAGAGCAAGGATTTCATAACCACGGTGCGTGAACTCCATGATGAAGCGGGAGTTTATCACTGTGGGGTTATGGAATTTTGACTTGTTTCTGAAAGTCAAAACTGTAGGCAGTACATTTGGTAAAACGCCTATTCGAGTGCATGTCTTTCACGTGGAACTGATTGGTCAAAGGTCGCTTCCCACGCCACGCATCAATGTATGTGACATTACAATTTTTTAAGGTATTAAAGCAATAGACTGGCAAAGATTTGTGGTACAAGCATTGACTTTCTCTTTTTGGGTGGTGATTTGATGAGAGGATTTTGCAAGCTCGCTTAAGAAATTTATTGAATAAACTCTCAGTGTGTGTTAGCTCAGTTAGCCCCTTTTACTTAAGCCTCTCCAGTCTCTGGAGAAAGCATTTCATCTGGAGACTTCGCATTACTTTTATCCATGAAAGGTTACCAATTGCACATAATGAACTTAGAATAGTTGCGCGATTGCAAATTACAATATAAACATTCATTCTTCGTCTGACCGTCGAGTTGAACGGACGTAAAAAATTTTAGATAAGTTTACTATGTTGAAGTTAGCTCCAAGAGCTGGGCAGTTCAATTGCAACATCACGAAGCACCTACTGTTGTCTATGCAACGTCAAAGTAAGTTACTCATCAAGAAAGCATCATCCCTTTACGCAGCGGACAAAAGGATCCAATGGAGAATCATGGATTCGGGCTATTGTTTATATGCAAACGGTAAGCTTATTTTACCGAACTGATAACTGACCAAATGGAATCCCTAGTTCTCTATCTGTCACGTGAATGTCCGCAGCCTTTTTGCTAAGGATAATTCCTGGAAACTTGATGAAATTTCTGTATTATCCAGCGCACATGCATTTGATGTAATTGCTATGTCTGAAACATGGCTCCACAGCTCAATATCGAATACAAATATTTCATTACCTTGTTACGGTGAACCTTACCGGCTTGATCGTAATAGGAGTGGAGGCGGCGTTTTGACTTTTGTTAAATCGAATGTTTATTGCATTCGTAGATTTGATTTGGAAAACCCCAATGCCTAAGTTTTGTGGTTGGAGATTTGTCTTGATAAATCTATTTCATTCATTCTTGCTGTGTGTTACCAGCTACCTAATACAAATGCCCAGTCCCGCCAGCAATTTGTAGATGCTTTTTGAAACGCTCTAAACTTAGTTCTTAATAACCCTGAACCTATTGTGATTGTTACAGGTGATTTCAATGACCTGACTTTAGACAAACCCATACACTTGCAATTCACCTTTGTCCGTATTATTTACTCCTACGAATTTCAGCAGCTCATACAGAATCCTACACGCTGTAATCATATTTTAGACTGGTTCCTAACCACCAAACCTAGTTTTGCCTTCAATAATAGTGTTCTATCACCCATTTTTGATCTTGACCATTGCCCAATTTATCTTGAACTTCGTTTCAATTCACCATCCGATTATCACATGGTCAACTCACCTACAGTTTGGGACTACTCAGCAGCTGTCTTTGAAGGCCTAAATTCTGCTTTGTTCTCCATACCCTGGCATTTTATTGTTGCAAATTCGTCTAACATTGATATGGCTCTTGATACCATATCCGATGTTATAAATCAGTGTGCTGAACTGCACATTCCAAGAAAAACTGTCAGACACTTTCGCAAATATGACAAACCTTGGACGACCAATGATCTAAAACGTCTCATAAGACAGCGGAGCAAAGTGTTTTCCCGATGGCGCAAGACAGACGATGTCAGGTTTAAAATTAAATACAATAAGCTGAGAAACTTGATACAAAGAAAAATTCGTGTTGCAAAATCCCATAACAGAGATGCCATCCTGCAGAAACTTAACTCCATTTCCCCAGGAAAACTTTCTATTGGAAACTTACCAATCGCTACTGGAATTCGAGCAAATCTTGTAATTTCCCACATATCTCTAATGGAAAAACAATTTATGATCCCTATGAAAAGTGTAACTTTTTCAACACCCATTTTGCTAGCGTTTCCACGCTACCCGATGAAAAACTCAGAAACGTAAATCTACCAAACTTCTCGTTCATCACAGATCAACGTCTAAAGCCGCTGGTTGTCGAACCGTTCGATGTGTATTCTGTGCTGTCAAATTTAAACCCGCAAAATGTAAAGGTTTCAAAAACCTCCCGAATCGCTTGTTGAAATTATGCAGTCAGTCATTGGCAACTCCACTCAGTTTGTTATTTAATTTTATCTTGGCATCAGAGCAATTCCCTCTTCAGTGGAAGACCGCCTCAATTATACCTCTTCACAAGAATAGATCTCATTACGATGTGGCGAAGTACCGACTCATTGCTTTACTTCCTTCTTTATCTAAAGTCTTCGAAAAGCTTGTCCATAAGCATTTGTACTCCTATCTTGAATCGAACAAACTTCTAAAGCAAAGAAATTCTGGGTTTCGTAAAAATCATTCAACTCTAACCTCGCTTTTGAAAACTACTCACGATATTTATCTGGCCCATGACCACAACCAGTCCTCATGTATAGTATTTCTTGATATTTCTAAAGCCTTTGATAGGGTTGTGCACACAAACTTGTTTTTCAAACTCAAACAAATGGGTATTGTAGGTTCTTTGTTGACTTTAATAACTTCTTATTTGGAAAACAGATCTCAAGTGGTACGTACCAATGGAAGCACCTCTGAAATATCTATGCAAATTGTGGTGTGGCCCAAGGCTTCTTCCTTGGACCCCTTGTTTTTCTTATGTATATCAACGACATTTCTGATAATATTCAATCATCTATTTCTTTATTTGCTGACGATACAACTTTGTATTTTTCATCCAAGTTCTCAAGCCACTTACACCTGGTCCTGTCAAAAGATCTCTTAACTTTTGGAAAGTGGTCTGACACTTGGGGTGTTGGTTTTAATGCTAAAAAAACAAAGGTTTTAACTATATCTGGTAATCGTGGTGAACACCTTCCTCTGATTTTTAATAACATGCAGCTCCAAGAAATTGATAGCCACAAGCATTTAGGCTTGCTCTTCCATAACAATCTCTCCTGGCATCCTCATATCTTAAGCCTTCATCAGCGCACAATGCGACATGTTAACCATCTTAGATCTATTTCAAATTCGGTGCCTAGATTTGCTCTTTTTTCGATTTATAAGTCATTTATTCTACCAATTTTTGACTATGGTAGCGTCGTTTATGACACTTGCTCACAATCCGATCCTTTACTTTTGGACTCTGTCCAGATAACAGCAGCAAAAATAATTACAGGTTGCATTAGGACAACAGCCAACGACGCTGTTTTGAAAGACATTTCTTTTGTTAAGCTCGGTACTAGACGAGAGAAGCAAATTCTACTTTGCTACTACAAGATAATGTTTGGTATGGCGTCACCAACCTTGCATCCTCTCATCTCAAAATGAATAAAGATTTATCACCATATATGATTCGAAACAGTTTAAAGGTCCAGATTCCTTTGCCTAAAAAGAACATACCTTTTAACTCATTTTTCGAAAAGCTGCTAGTTTGTGGAATGCATTGCCTAGTGTCAGATCTTCCGCTAGTTTTTCGTCCTTTAAATTACGTCTAGAAACTTTCTATTGTGGCTCAAAGCGTAACTGCTGGCACCTTCAAGGTAGCAACCCCGTAATACATCGCTACGCTGTAGATTGCGCTTGGGTCACAGTGTCCTAAACCTGAACAAGCGCACTTATCGTATGTGTTTATTTGGTAGTAAAGAAACAGAAGAACATGTGCTCCTTAACTGTTCTCTTCACTCTGCTCTTCAAGTTGACCTGATGCAATCTGTGAACTCAATTTTACTGAAAGAAGGTCTGCAAGATTTATTGTCAAGTGTGTTGCACGATCATTCAAGAATGTTGTAACTTCTACTATTTGGACATCCTTCGCTTAAACTTAAACCCACAACTAATATGCATAATGCTGTCTCTAAATATCTTGAATTAATTAACCGGTTTGCCTCGCCATAACACCTTGGATTTCTCTATTACAGTAACTCCTATATCATTCTGCAATCAATACTACATTTCACATTTTTCCTCGTATAATTTGTTGTATGCGTGTAGGTTACCAATCTGTGTCTCTTCGTGCTTGCAATCTTTTGTTAATTGTTTGTCATTTGTTTGCAATCTTTCGTTAACTGTTCGTGGTGAATTGGTTCGCTCGACATGACACGACGAAGATTATATTCAGGCTCCGGCCTGCAGCTCGTCGTCGTAAAATAAATACACACTGGACGTCTTAATATAAACAGTATTGTTTGATTGCAATAATTGAAAGCGCAACCTTGCTTTATAGGTTCGGATGTAACAAGCGCTTCAAAATTTAGTTGGGCTGATGTCCAAGAAGGAATCCGTGATGTCCGAAGTTCGTATATCACGTGAGATTTCATGAATGTTGTGGAAAAGGATAAAATTGAATATCAGCAACTTTTTTCGAAAGCTTTTACTGAACATCCACATCTTTTTTCTCAATTTCGGAAGTCTGTATTTTTCCAAAAACAACCAAACATCCACAATAATTGGAGATTCAGGAGTTTTTGGTGAGCCTGAGGTTCGAGTTGATTTGAGTGTTTCCTGACGGCGAGGCGGTGAAGACTCGTTATAGATCCAGGACGCTCGAGGAAGGTCTGTGGTTTTTCCACACAGAAAATGCAAATGCATAATCGATTTGATGCACTGTGACGCATATCTGATGGGGAGGTTTGCTGCAGAAATATTAACGAAACTAATGAGTGAAACTAGAGCAATTAATGCCCACACAACCCTATGTTGATATTTGGGAGAAATATACAGAGTCTGGTCCCATTGGTCGTTTTCTCATGCCATAGACAAATTGTAGTGATCTAGGCACTCACTAAGGCTGAGTTATGGACAGTTTATTCAGAATGAAGATATGCTCGTACGCTATTGGCAATTTCAATTGCAGTCATCATCAGTATAATTTGGAACATCTGAATTAAAACGGATGCAATGATAGATATTCGGACTCTCAGTAGAGATCGTTATTATGTTTTGATTTTTAGTATTGTCTCATATTTGAAACAGACTTAATCCACCTTCCTAGTTGAACAACAGGCTGCGCAAGCTACAGCTTTGGTCATTAGCACTAAATATATCTTACTTTTTGCAATGCAGATGACGGGAAGTCTATCTCAGCAATCCATAATAAACTTTTCTTAAAGCAAGCACTGTTTGTAATATGTCAGCCAAACGCAAGTCTGAGTTCTGGATGTCTACATACAGGAAACGTCACGATCAATACTCTGGTCGATAAATGTTGGCGTTTTGAGTTGAAACGTGTTTATTGTCCTACATGAAAATCGTATCGAAAATAGTCAGGCGGTGTTATTCCAGGTCAAAGCTGCAAATGTGAAGTTTGCATTGAATTCAATGATAACCGACCGCTGCTCTTTTATTTTACAGTATTTTTTACAACAGACAACAAAACATGGGTCGACAAAAAAGCAACTGATTTCGTGCTGAACCAAACTTTTATCCAAAATCTGCTGCTACCCCTTACTTTTCACCCAAGATGCGAAGTGAAGATCTAGTGGTTCATCGGCAGAGAAAATGAATTTACTGTGAAACACGTGAGTAACAATGCAAATTTTTCGACTTTTTAAAAATCGGTCAGTTATAGTGAGATAAAAACATTTTTTGACAAACTGTTTGTTGTAACAGAGGTCCTGCTACGGCAATATGAGTTTTTGTTGAAAAGATATTCAACAAACGCCTGATCTTTTTAGTCGAATGTCCCATCTCCATTGCTATAAAATTTGTTTCCCATCTGAAGAGACCTGCAACTTATCTGATATCACACAAATATGTTAAGACCTTTGCTGCAGGACACAAGTACCAAACTAACGTCCGGCTAGAGTGCTTGATAGGTAACGTGCTAATGCTCATCTACACAACATTTTTACCTTGGTGACCTCAACTCGTCATTCCCTAAAGGAACTATTTCACCGTGCAAAAAATGACGCAGAGCTTAACAACAACACATCACGTGTGTGGTTGGAGGGGAATTACGTTTCTTTAAAGATCTCTTTGTCTGATGGTTACTTCCTCATCGCTAACGAAACAAAAAATCAAGGTAAACGTCCTCGGTTGGTGACGAATTTACATTCCTTAAAGTAATTAATGCTTTCATACAACGCATGTTACTTTAAGCAAAGTTAACCATTTTTTCGAAAGAGCATTTGGTGAAAAATTTGTTGGAACTTATTTTGACAAAGGCGAAAGATCATTTCAAATATGTGTTTCTAATTTGTAACACATTGGCACTAACCGGAATTTTTTTTAAAACATGTGACTTTAAAACTACATGTCTTTTTGCCGCTTCTCCATGAGTATGGGATTATAGGTTTGGTGCAATAAACCTGCAACCCACTTGAAGCAGTACTTTTTCGTTTCACTGTGATTTTCGGAAAAATAGTAAAATGTTTGGCAATATCAATCTTTGATAGCTTGAGGCTGGAAGAAATTTAACCGTGATAATTCACTTCGTTGGCACTTGAACTTTTGGGTAATATTATTTCTCTACAACATATATCATAAAGTTCTCTTTGATCTTTTTGTTTCAAGCTCTGACTCTATATCATCTTGACTGCAATTCCCCGTTTTTTATTGTCATTTTTCTCAAGATAAGGTCATTTTATCTTCATTTACCTATGCGCTCCTAATAGGCATCAGGCAATACAGCACCTGGAAAGGACGTTTTAGGATGACAGGTTGTATACGTGGTAACACGGAGTGAAAAGTTACATCGTAAATTGAGTGAGAATTCATATGTGTGGAAATTTGGAGATGAAAAGTTTTGGGAAAATTCGATGAAGGCGTTAAATATTTTGCTTTTTCAACCAGATTTGTTTCTCTGTTGCTTTTTTTGGTACCCAGTTATTTGTCTCTGTCAACAAGCTGCAATAAAGCTATTTCCTGGGAGAGTTTTTGTTCATTCTACACAAGCTTTCCTTCGACCACATCTTGAGTGCCCTGAAATTGTAGCGTTCAGGATGTGCATCAGTTGCGTCTCTGAGGCGAGTCACGTTAATTTTCTCGTTGAAATTCGTAATGTTTACCTTCGTGTTCGCCACCACGTATTGTTTACAATAAACTGGAGCACATTGCCGTAAGGGGAATCACGCGAAGATACCTGTGTATGGTAATGTCACGCCCTCTGTCTTCCGCTAAGAGTGGTAAAAGCGATAAAAGTGTTGTCAACTTCAAACTGGGGGAATCAAAGCGAAGTTATGTCAATATGAGCACAAAGTTGTAACCACAAATTCGAAAGCGTACACACGTTCAAAAACAACTTAAAAGAGCAACAGCATTTTATAATCAGCATTGGGATTAAAGGAATGTACAGTTAAGAAATTACAGTCAATGAAATTGTAATAATTCCCCATCACGTTCCTGCTGCAATGGTTTGTTAAAAAAACCTTCAAATGTGCTTTAAAATATGTCCATCACAGATTAATTTATTTTAAAAACGGAAGTAATACCTCTTTCTCTGCAGGTTAGTATAAATATTGCACAATCTATTCCAAACTTAGACAACTTACTTGTTTTTAGTACCGCGCTAAATACTGCGCATTAATCTGACTCCACTTAATCATTCATTATAGGCTACGGTTTAAAAAGTTGCCAATGACATTCGCGGCAATGGCGACACTTATTTGTTACTTCTAGTGCCGGATTAACAATAGTAGCAAATGTAGCAATTGCTAGGGGCCCCGCGGTCTTCTGCAATAAATAGTATTTACTACATTATGTATATAAGATTTTTTCAGTCTAAAAGTCAGTATTTTGTAAAATTTACTATAAGTAGGAAGTAAAGGTTTCCAATTGAACGCTTTCTGTGTCCAAAAATTCTTGTTTGATTCTTTTTGTACAGTTGCGTAACAAAAGGCATAAGATTGCGCTCAGTAGTGTTGCCGTTTTAGCTGATTTGCTGCTAAATCTAGCAGGATTTTCTCATTGTTAGCTGTAAAATGTTCAATGTGGCAGTAAGCTGATTTTCTAGAAAGATTTTACCAACCGTTTGGCAGGTTTAGTTGGTAACAAATTCTTGACCAAAAACCTGTTTCAACAGTTTTTCAAGATGAAAACTTTACACCTTCTTCATCAAAAAATATACTTTTCTTCTTTATGACGTTTTTAATTGGGTAACACCTTTTTAATTGGGTAACACCAGGACAAAGCACAAACAGCTGCCTGCAATTATTTGGAATTTTATTGTGATGCAAAGAAGCTGTTCAAGCAGATAATTGTATTATAATAACATGTAATTAGATGGCTTGGTGAAGCCTTAATGATTTCCTGCGTGCTTAGTGAGCTCGTTAGGTTAAAACACAACATTGGTAGAATGTTTTTATCCCACGACACGATATTTCCAAGTGGTTCAGTTACACTAGTAAGCAGTAATGTCTGGTAAAAAACTTCCTGGTAAACCAAAACTGGCAAAAGTTTTGACATATATGGTTGCAATATTCACTACTTAAAAGTTGGCTCAGTGCCTACTGACTATCCAGCTGATTCAAGAAAAGCCTTTTGCCAAGTTTGCAATGATGCAATCATACCAAAATATTGTGAGCTTGAAAGGCATAACTGGTGGCAGAAGCACTCAGATAAGACAAAATAATTTTTTGCATGCTCCCTAATGTAACACAAAGTTTTAGCTTACAAAGACCAAACTTAGAAAGTTGTGGGGATGAAAATATGCTCAGATTGTTTATTGCTGAGTATTTTTCTACTGTGTAAAATCATCCAACTATTTGGAAGAGATCGTCAAGAACTGAGTGTCATACAAAAAACGAGGCAAGCTGCAGTTACGTAGCTCAAAAAGTCAAAATGTTCACTGAAAGAATATCGTGGCCAAAAAGTTTGTTGGCCAAGACTGGGATTTTCAGTCCATTCTTATTGAGCGCGAGTGTAGGACGAAAAATTAGTATATTGTATAACTTTGTAGGTTTCTTTCAATCATGTTAGAAATGACAGATTTTTAACAGAATCTCATTGCTTTTAGCGCAGATTTTAGCTGAAAATTTGTGACAAGACTTTTACCAGCATCTAGCAGTTTTTTGTGACAACGTTTATCAGATTTAGGTCACAACCGTCTGGCAACACTGGCGGTCAGCACGATCCGCTCAGACTGTCATGTCACGATACGAAATGGTGAGAGCATGCAGAGAGAAAGCTAGAAACACGGATGCCTTGCCTTCACGCTATGATTTAGCAGGTGTTGAGATGTTTTTTTAAACTTAGAGCCCCGCGCTCTTGAAATGCTACAGGCCCCGTGCTACCTTAATCCGGCACTGGTTACTTCATGTCTTCACTTGTTCTATGTTTGTGTTTCAACCGATCAAAGTCACTGTTGCCCATTGTTAACGGTATTGCCAAAGTATGCAATTGTGGTTGCAAACACTCCCTTGCAGAAGCCTAGTTGAATAGGTTGGTGAAACTCAGCCACAAATATAATTTTTGCGTTTCACAAGAAGCGTTTGTCTTTGTTCGAAATGATTAGTCCTGGTGAATTGCTACAAAGTGGCGAGAGTAGCCGAAAATATAACATTACACTCCTGCTCTTCATTTTCCCAGAGGAAAATCCAGGTTAATGTAGAAATATATAAGGTAATCTGCTTTTTTACAGTTACATTGAGTAAAAGTGCGTAATTAACGAGTTTCAACCGAGTTGAAAATTTTACATAGGCCCTCTGAGATAGCCCTGTTTAACTCCGCTCTTTTGATGAGCATTGCAATCATAGCTAAAACAGCAGTATTTCAAGTTGGAAACGGTTCCAAAAACTGAGGAATAATAATAATAATGTATTTTTGCCCGCAGACACGAAGTCCATAGAACAAACACCCACTTTCTGCATAACGCAGGTCAATAAAAAGATACAAACCGAACGCTTTACAAGGGCATTGGAGGCTGAAACACAGGGTTACAGACACATACTTAACTGAACGTTTTGCAACGGTGTTGGAGGCAGAACTACCGGGTTACAGACACATTCTTAACACTATTGTTCACTATCTCGTAACATTTGTTGCAACACTACTGCAGAGTTATATGCTAAACCCTAAACTGTTCGAGGCAAGGCAGGCGCGTAGCCCGGTCTTAGCAATAAGCAGGTGCGTATACAGAAATTTTGATAGGGGAAAAACAGCATTCAAGTCTCAACATCGAAATCTTTAATGCCCTATGTGTTTAAAAGCATTATCAATAAAACTTGAATT
>Ga0210059_1007627_pt1 | contig 17154 bp, 16 predicted proteins | sample Ectturendosymbi2_FD_188042 | JGI IMG/M metagenome (GOLD analysis project Ga0210059, IMG submission 188042) | Ecteinascidia turbinata endosymbiont from Florida, USA - Sample 2 (SPAdes) (version 2) | ecosystem: Host-associated > Tunicates > Ascidians > Unclassified | place: Key West, Florida...
CCGGAGAGGGTTTGAACACCTCTCTAGCTGCAGCAGCTGGCGAGTTATAACAAAACAAACTCGAGCCAATTAATTGGCTCCGGTGGTCGTTAAAGGGCACTTTGTCGCCAAGTTGCAAATCGTGAACTCTTCGAAAAAGTTCCATCTCGGCCGCTATGGCCATTTGACAGCTAGCTCAGGATCCCTTCCTAGATACTGACGACTTTGCCAAATAGACTTAGTTTACCTAAAACATTGATCATTATAGCACACCAAACGCGATTGTTACGAGTTACGACACCAGACTGCAACCTTGCATCTGCGAGCCTTTGAGGTTTCTTTGGTTTAATACTCGCTAAGGCTGTGACACGTAGATGGCAGGCGTGGTGTTACTTCTTGAACAATGGCTTTCACACACTGTTGTAAGACCCGTATGGAGCTCCCAAGCATCTTTTGTGTGGCTCCTAGCAGTCTTTCAATAACACCTCTAATATTTTGTGTAACAGACTTCGTTAGTCCAATATAAAACAAAACGTGTCGATTGACTTGTGGTAAAAATTTTAATGCGGCTCTCTAACAAAGTTGTAGGTCTGTATTTGGCTCCATTTAGCGAAATAGTTGAGAACAACTGTTGTAGAAGTAAGAAAAGCGTTAACTACCACAACAACTTACTTTCTAGTCACAATAACAAACCAAGTCTGTAGTAGTGTACCGATTTAAAAAGAACTGAGGTATAATGAGTAGGGATAATATAATATCCATAGCTTCTGTAGCTGTGTAATCATGCTGTTAGCAGAAAGTATGATTAACAGAGAGTATGATTAAGATATGATACCATTGCAGGCGTGAAATGCACGCCACGCCTGAATAAAGTAGGAATTTTATTAGAAACCATTAGGCTTACTTGCAGGGTTTACTAGATTACTGGCGAAGTTCACTAGTATACGTTACGTTTACAAGCAGTAACATAACATGAAAATTGTATTATAACTAAATGGTATCGATCTAGCATTGCTTTGCATAGGAGTGCATTATCAGGAGGGTATAAAAAATCAAGGTAAACAAATGTGGACTTTCTTTAGGTTTCATCTGTTGAAAAAATTATATGTTTTCAGCACGGTAACCAGTCTTATTTTCTCCTAAGCTTTGCAGGTGAAATTGTGCTTTACTTTGCGATTCATCACTGCTTATTATGAGTGCAAAAGATGAGAAATCAGAAGTTTTCAGCTATTTAAAAAAAGTCAAAGGTAACTTTCTTGCTAGAAGCCATACCATTTCTTTGAACAAAGGGCTTTAAAACACATCTTCGCATTTGCGGTACCCGAAGTGTTGCAAAAATGTGCATGTTTGAAAGAACGCACGAGAGAGGTAATCGACTATGTGTTATGGGCTCTTTGCATGGTTTGCCCGGGCAGCGCTGTTAGCTGGAATCGCCTAGATTGCAACAAAGCATGCAACGACTGCAAAACACTTGTTCAGTTGGGACTGGTCTGTGTTTAAATGCTCTGACACAAATGTAGTTTTCCAAACAGCCATTTTCTCGATTCTGATCGTAAGAAATAACAAAAGGTCCTCAGGCATCATGGGCGTCCGCAGGGTGGGCAAAACGGGCATGCACTCCCCCTCGAAATTGGGACTAAGAACCAAAAATTTCTATAAAATCTGAAGTTAGCAGCTAAGTTCCGACTGATTCATTTAATTGTTGCAATGACAGTTTATTTGCCGGTGTGACACAGACACTGTACAAGAGCTAGGTTCACTGTTGTAGCCTGGCGTCAAGCAGTGATTTGATTGCTGGTCGCTCATGTCCGCTCCTTTGCCTGTAGAAGCAGGTTGCGAATCTTGCTAGTGGCTGTTCTACTGTTGGTCTTTATTGCTTCACAATAAATACGGCAATAAATCTTCAAACGTTCACTTCAAGTTACGGTAGTAGGCGCTTTGCCGCATGTGACTAGAGATCCCACTGTGGAGTTTTTCACCCAGATCTGCTTTTTTAGTCGACCTGGATGTCTAGGTTTAATTATGAAAAATCGCGTTAAATCTGGGTTTTTTGAAGTGATAAACTCATCAGCAACTTCAGTGTGTTCAATAATATAAAGCAAGGGCGGATCCAGCGAGTAAGATTAGGGAAGGCGATTTCACTAGTATTTAGTAGTCAAGTTTCATAACGGCTTCGCTACTGTAACAGAGACGATGTATACTTCACAACATTGCTGTGACAAAACAATGGACGACAAAATGGCCTTATATCGCGAATGCTGTTTTTCAAATTGCACAAAATCATGGTGAATAAAGTTACTAGGTTTTACGGGGGCGATTGCCCCAATCGCCCCCCCCCTGGATCTGCCCCTAATATAAAGGTAATTTTATACTACAGCATTAGCATGAGAAAGTGCACAAATCCGATGAAGCAGAACGTGTTCAATCGGTTTCATATCCTCATAAGATCATTGTCGGGCAGGGGCGCAACAGCTCTTCATTTCGAGGGGGTAATTTTCATGAACTTTCATTCGATGACGTCATCGAACTACGTTATCGACGCTTATTCAACCGTGGTACAACTTTTTCGCAAACGGTTACAGATATGTTCTTTTCGCTACATATCCGAAAACGAGAACTTGTTAGTCTTAATCAGGCCCGTAACTAGGGGGGCGAAGCCCACACTAAAATTTTTTCGCCCCCTTGGAAAAATGTGTTGGACATAGTTTAAAAATTTGGGTCCCTTTCCGAAACTCTTTGCCCCCTCTGGTGCCCAAGCTGGTTACGGGCCTGCTTTTAATCAAGATGCAGACCAAACGATCAGGACAGAGTAAACATAGTAGCCTAATGCAAACACCTGGTTCCGCATTCAACTAGTGCAGTCATGGCTTTATTGTGTCAGATGTATAAGCTACTAGTAAACCTGCCAAACTTTTCGTCTTGTTTCAGAAATTACATCAAATCGTTTATCAAAATTTTTGAAACTTCAGTTGATTATATTTGCTGTGGGAGAATTTCTGCAGACGATACTGCGAATGGTGAAGCTATCAGATACCAGTGACTATAGTTTAATCAATGATGCTATTGCTTTAATTGTAGATACGAGACTTCGTCTGCCCACTGAAATACTCTCTAAAGGAATGCAACAGGAACAGGGCCCTTCAGTGTAAATATAACTCGCCAGCCGACCTTTAGAAGAGAACAGTCTACAAAGATGATCAAGATGGTTACCCTGAACTGCCGCTCCGTTGCAGACAAACGCTTGTCAATTGCTGACTTCATAATATCGAGAGACGTGGACATCATGGCCCTCACCGAGACCTGCCTTGGTCATGACAACGATAAACAGATTTTGCATGATCTGGTACCACTTGGGTACAATATACTACAGGTTTCACGATCCTCAGGTCGCCGCGGTGGATGCGTTGCGTTGTTTTTCAAAAGCAATCTGAGAGTGAAGAGTGTCAAAACGAACAGTTTCGATCAGTTCGAACATATGCACTGTACAGTGGTCTTTAAGGACACATGTGTAGACTTGTTCGTTGTCTACCGCCCCCCTCCTTCACGTGCGAACGGTCTGAAGACATCTGACTTTTTTGATGACTGGTCAGTCTTTCTAGAAGCACAAATACTAAACTCTCGGGATATACTTATTACTGGAGATTTCAATCTGCACCTAGACGTTCCCGATAATCGGACGTAATGAGGTTTAATAACCTCTTAGATGTTCATGGCTTAAAACAGCACGTCAATGAGCCAACTCACATGCTCGGTCACACACTGGACCTGCTCATCGCACGAGACTCATCGCGTTTGCTTTGCGATGCTGTTGTTGTTGTTGATCCCGGTCTTACGGACACCAGCGGCAATTATTCTGGTGACCACTTCGCCACGGTCGCTGCATTAAATTTCATTAAAGCCAGTCGTCAAAGGAAAATTGTTACGTTTCGCAAATACGCATCAATAAACCTCACTGACTTCAGAACGAACATACGGACGGCATTAAAAACTTGCCTGTCCCATAACGACGCTGCGTCTCTTGTCGAATTGTATACACACGCGTGTAGTGATACCATTGACTTGCATGCCCCGCTCATCACCAAAGTCGCAACCATTCGGCCAGACACAGCATGGTATACAAAAGAACTGTGACTTGCAAAAACCGTTCGAAGAAAGCTTAAACGGTGTTGGCGGAAGACCGGATTAGCTGTACATCGGGGTATGTACAAGGATCAGTGCGGAGTTGTGGGACGCCTCATCTGGGACGCGAAGAAAAATTATTATGAAAGATTACTGAATGAACTTCCAAGTAATCAAAGCATGCTTTTTAATCTTTCTCGTAGATTATTTGGATAAAACAATCACGAATGTGCCAATCACAATCTTTCAGTCAATGCCAACGTCCCTGAAGCATTCAGTAAATTTTTCAGTGAGAAGGTTAACAACGTGAGGACAACACTAAAAAGGATTAATCAGGCTTCTAAGACAATCGATCCATTGTACCGCGACAAACCTTTTGCTGGACTTCCGCTCATGGAATTCCATTCTGCGACAGTAGATGAGGTCGAAGCTATCATCTGCCGATCATCATCGAAATCATGCGACTTGGATCCTCTGCCAACGGCACTGCTGAAGCTGTGTCTACCTGAATTGTCTGCCACCCTACTGTCCATCATCAACCACTCCTTGGACACAGGTGTAGTACCTTCTCACTTCAAAAAGGCACGAGTTACAAAAGAGCCAAAATCGCGCGCGACCTCATCTGATGATGTAAGCAACTATCGACCTATCTCACAGTTACCGTTTGTCTCGAAAGTGTTTGAACGAGTGGTCGCTAATCGCATTCGTCCTCACCTCGAAGAATACCACCTTTTCGACAAATACTAGTCGGCTTACCGTGCGGCCCACTCCACCGAAACAGCCCTCCTTCGTGTACACCACAATATAACTTCAGCCTTGGACAAGGGCTCCACTGTGACCTTGGTGATGTTGGACCAATCTGCTGCCTTCGATGTGATTGATCATGATATACTCCTGCAGCGCCATGAATTTGCCTTCGGTATTTCAGGCCGAGCTCTTAAAATGGTTTGGCTCGTACCTGCAGGATCGGAGTCAGTGTGTCTATGTAGGGAAAGATGTCTCCAAAACTCTTCCTGTGGTTTGCGGAGTACCCCAAGGCTCAGTACTGGGTCCGCTCCTATATACTATGTACACCAAGTCAATAGGGGAGATATATCAGAGACATAATGTGTTGCACCATTGCTATGCTGACGACATCCAGCTCTACTGTGCAGCAGAGGGCAGCCAAGACCTAACAGCAAAATTGAATTCTATAAACGAATGTATTGACAAGCTGAAGTGCTGGATGGGATGCAATACACTCAAACTTAATTCTGAAAAAAACGGAGTTCATCATATTTCCTTCGAAAAAGTCTCCTGGTCGCTATATGACACCGTCGTTGCCTTGGCACTTGCGAAACATAAACATATCTTCTTACGTACGGTCTCTGGGTGTAATTTTTGACAGCGCATTGTCGTTTGCTAAACATATTGACTACATTATTAAATCCTGTAACTGCTACATAAGCAATATTGGACGAATCCAACAGTTTCTCTCCAAAAAAGCCTGTGAGAAGCTTGCTGTTGCATTGGTAACATCCCGCCTTGACTATTGCAACTCTTTACTAAACGGTTTGTCACAAACGCACATGTTGCGACTACAACGCGTTCAAAACACTGCCACACGTTTGATCTGTTGTATTAAGAAATTCGAGCATATTTCGACCTCTCTCCAGTCTCTTCACTGGCTCCCCGTTGTGTTCAGGCCGCGTTTCAAACTTCTATGCATTGTATTTCAATCTTTACGTGGCGTTGGCCCCCTTTATCTTCAGGAGTTGATCTGTCCATACCGCCCCACACACTCATTGCGTTCTGAAAGCAAAAACCTTCTCTATGTTCCAGCTTGCCGCACAGCCACTTACGGCAACAGGTTGTTCACCGTAGAAACCGCAGTCCTCTGGAACGACCTACCGCAAGAAGTGCGAGATGCTGAGAACCTCTCCTCGTTTAAAAGACTGCTCAAAACTCACTTTTTTATCTGTGCCTTTTCTCAAAATTGTCGTTCAGAATGTTCTTAATCTATATTAACGTATTTTAGAATTTGCTTTGAGTGTCACTTTCGCAATATCATTGTTCAGCGCCTTAGAGCGACATGTCGGATTTCGGTGCTTTATAAATGCATGAATTATTATTATTATTATTATTGAGAGGAATAAAATGTGCTTTTGCGAGGGCTGTTTTGGGCCCCCTTATACATTATAACTAATTAACAGCTTCATTAGCTTATCAATACTATGACTAGAAAATGATATGCTTTATTTGGTATTTTGCATCATAACCATTTACCAATGTTGTTACTAAATTTCAAAAGTTCTCAGGCTGATCTCAAATAATGCACATAACACACAGTTGCTTTGCGATATTCACAATTATACATCAAATTTAACATTAATAGTAGGCTATAGTAATTCTCAGCAGCAAAGCAAATTTAATACTTCTTTAAACCTATTGCAGTAATAGAAGGACACGAAGAATATCTGTGATCGCTTTGTCATGGATTCTAAAAGTTATCAAAAATTTTACTTGATTTACTGTCGCGATGCAATTCAGGGTTGCAGAGTGCCAAGGAATCGGAGGCTTTTTGGTGGAGTCGGATTCCTAGGGGTCGGAGTCAGATATTTTGTCTGACTTCGACTCCGGAAGTCCAATTGGATCACTTTTACATCACACTCCTAAGTTGGGAATTCCTGTTGAATCGCTACAATTTCTTATGAAACTGTTGTTGAAACAGACAATTCTTGCTGTGTACCAGGATTTCCACTGAGTGTTAGTTGCTACAAAATTCTTGGCTGCCAAACTTCATTCACTTTATATTAAAGTGTTGGAGTCGGAAATTTTGGAAAGGTCAGAGTTGTAGTGGAAATTTTGGAGAGGTCGGAGCTGGAGTCAGACATTTTACCTCCGACCCCGCAACCCTGGATGCCATATTTGGAGGATGGCCTCTATTAGCTTGGTCATGGTGGTGCAATCGAATTTTTGTAACCGCGATTTTCTTATTGATCACAAATTCTCAATGGGGTTAAGTTCTGGCGAGTTTCCACACCAATCTATCACATCTAATTTTGCTTCCTGAAAATCGTCTTCACTTTTTCAGATGAAAGACGCGGGACAATATCCGATTGGAATTTTCCTCCACCATCAGGAAATACCTTTCTCATATCCAGAATGGCTTTTCTCTCAATTACATCCATGTATTTGTACAAACTCATCATACCTCAACTGGCATAAGTGAAGCTACCACTGAAAAAATGAAACTTCCCCAGAACATCTTTTGGATTCCTTTACTAGCCTATTGCAATGGGCAGGACGTAATTGCTCAAGATTCCTCGTACTAATAAATCTGCTGTGTTTCCCTGGAAAAAAAGGACTTTCATCTGAAAACAGCACTTTTTCCGTTTTTCTACCGTCCAATATTTTGACTATTTTTTGCACATTCTTAGCTTTTCTACCAGCCTCCGGCGGGTGGCGTCACACTGTACTTGAACTTCTGTAAACTCAGCAAGCACCAAATCCTTCTGTAAATCAAAACCTGGCTTCTTAGCATACCTATGGCAATGGATGTTTGAGTATAATTTTAGTGTTACGAAAGCGTAACAATGCAACTCTGCTTCCTAGATGTGACATCTGCCGTTAAAACTCACAGAAATTCCAATATGCACAACTGTCAACCAGGGGTGGGTATTAGACTTTAGGACCCGAGTCAAAATCGCAGAAAGCTGCCCCAAAACATTGGACAATTTGTGATATGTCATTTACGCAATATATGGTCTTGAAAAAGAGCCCGTTGCCCCTATGTTTGTTCACGTTACATCAAAAAAGGGCCCCTATATTTTACACATGCTACACAAAAAATTTACTTGCTGAAAGCAATTTAAATTTTTCATTTTGTCTGGAAATTTGCTTCTGCGTGAATGTCCATTTCACATTGCAAATTGTTTGAAGTTATTTGATTTTACAGTGTTCTTTGTCTACACATTAATTGCTTTATTTTGAAAAACATATGACTTGCTCCAGAGCTTGCGACTCCAGAGTGGTTCATCAGCTTCTAAACAAAACAATGCAAAAACTAAGTGCGAAAGTCTCAAAGAGGGGCCCCGCGACATCTCTGAAAAAGAAGGGCCCCGAGGCGACGCCTCGTTCGCCTCCCCTAATATCCACCCCTGCTCTCGACTACATACAAAAGAAAGAACTGGATTCATTCTATAACACTGTTGATCTGATTAAATTTCTATGTAACGTCATAAAAATATTTTTCGATCATTCCCTCTTGTTACACATTACACAGTGCGTTGGGCTGACACTGAAACAGCAGCAATTGAGATAATCCCAACCACACCTCAAAAGAAATGGCGATATATTGTATATCGACTAAAACCACAACTTTAGCCAATTAATTTGCAGAAGATTGTATGAATAATGTTGTAACAACAAAAAGTTTGTGCATAATTCCCCTTTTCCATTTTTAACATTGAGGTTCATGGGACCCCTAAACTCTTGTGGGTCCCGGAGCGGCGCATCGGCTGCACCCCCATCTCGTGGGGCCTGAGCAGGAATGCAACTTTTACTTTATTACGAATAGTTGGGCCAGGCTCGCCACCAGATGTGGGTGGGCCTAATCACTTTTGCTAGGACTACCTAAACAACACCTAATAACTTTTAGGCTCTTGTGAATTTCAGATTTCCCTCGCAACGTTAGAGCTTGAACGCGAAACCCCTACAACGGTTAAGCCCTGGACATAAAGCAAAAATTCTTAAATAGTAGCCAGGGGCCCCACACAACCTTAATCCGGCCCTGCATGTATCTGCACAAGCTTCGTCTGGAAAAGGGATCGTCATTTGGCAATTTATCAGACTCTTGCTTTCGTGAGACTTGAATTGTCATTTCCAGTTGTATGAAGAATCATTTTATTTCCAACCAGGCCCGGAATATGCTTCAGGCATTGTTGTTTCTGATACAAAGATGGCCAAAAGTCTTGCGCGGCCTTCTTGAGAACAGTTGAAATGTATGCTAGGTAATTATTTTGTTAGTGTGTTTGTGCAGTGAACTTTCTTGTAAGGGTATAAAGCTATCACATAAACGACGGAAGCCGTTGCATTTTGAGTTTCTTGATGTGAACATACTGTACAAACGAGTGCACAACATTGCAACTGCACTCACATGAAACGCGTCATGGACCCCTAAAAATTTCTATACATTCCACCTGTTCCCAAGAAGGGCATGCAAGATTTACTCTTGATATGGTTGTGTAACTACGTTCGGCTGCTTTATACTAATATCTATCAAAACAAGTTGCATGTCAAGTTGTTCGGATTAAAAGTGGTTCAAAAAGCATTTGTTAGGCAGCGTACGTGACGTGTCATGACTTTACTTCAGAAAGTTGGCAGAAAAAGAAAAGTGAGAAACTTTGCGCAATGACAGCCGTTATTTTACAGTATTTATCGCAGTCAATCAAATTTGTAGACCTTTGCTGTCACCACTCAGGGCCTGCGCTAGCATTAGCCAAACTAGGCGGCTGCCTAGGGCGCTGAGCCAAAGGGGGCGCAAAAAAGGACCAAAAAATAGAAGTGTTCAGGAAGTGACGAACATGCACCAAGCAAAAGTGAATGAACACGATGAAAGTGATTAGAACACACGTTCACGCAGTTTACGAGAAGATACAGGTACTACACCGGTTCAGGTTTGGTGCAGATCGAAGGATTATTCTTATCAATTCCATTTACACTATAGACAGAGGCGAATTTTCATTTTCGGGGTCCTAGGCTATTTTAAATTGGGGGCCCTTCCAGAAGGTTTACGAGTACGACGACTGATGTCATGCAAATTAGCACTACATGTGCTCGTTACATTCACTGAACAAGTTGTTCCAATTCAAAAACATATTACTTTATTGTGAATTCCCTCGATATCAGGAACAAAAACAGTTACAATGAAACTAACGAAAAACGCACCGGTGAAGTTGTCTGTCCACACTCCCATTACATATTTAGTTAGTACCTCACTGGCTTCGTGTAATCTGAAAAAATGGATTCAAGGGTTTTTTTTCCACACATTATACGTAGCAATAACCAATTCTCAACGCCAAAAAAAGAGAATGCCCATAGTCATTCACTTCAATCTATAGTGGATTTAACTTTTCGCATTATGACTTGCCGTTTCCTACTCGCTATTGTATCCCGTACGTGAGATCTAGTTTGTATCAACTTGTCATTCGCGTTAAGGGATTCGTGTGTGCGCGCTCCACTGCGTCCGCGGAATAACCGCGATTACGCATGGCATTCGGTTTTGTCCATCGGCATGGACACCACGCTTCAGAGAGTCGAGTTTTGTATCGCTAGCGCACGGACCACGTTGGCTTTTTCTGCTGTCGCGCCATCGTAAAACTGTTTCTGCTGCTGCTAATCAGAAGCCCTTTTGCAAATAAATATTTGTGCACCAGGAAATCTGTGTAACGAACTATCAGGTGGTGAGAGCCAAACGCCTTGCTTCGGCTTGGCAACTTAAAGTGTCAGGCAGTTACTTTTAGTCGGGAGTTAGAACAGTATTTATACAACGACTAGGCTGCCTCGTTGGTAGCGTTTGGGAAACCAGCATCTCTGCATGCAACAACAGCATTCCTCGCATGCAACATCTACTGGGCAACACCCCAAACCTCAACATAGGTTTCTACACAAAGGAAACCCTATATTGGTTCATCAGACCGGGACTACTACATTGGTTCCCAGACCAAAACTCTCAATTGCATCATCCGACCGGAACTTCTGCATTAGTTCTGACTGGAAAAGCTACGTTGCTTCCTACGCTTTTCTTTGCTCTTCACAAGCAAGATTCTGCAAGTGGAAGTTTCAAGCAGCAATTTGCTTTATAATAATAATAATAATGATATTTTATTAACCACTGCCTGTTTGTTTCGTATTTAACCAGTGTCACATTCGGATGGGGAGGAAGACAGGCGGCTTCACGTGGCCCTCACTGTTGCGGGAGGGCCATGTGAAGCCACGTGAGCGAGAGGGCCACGTCACGTGGCTCCTAGAAGCTTTAAACCTGCATACAGTTTCCGTGGTGCACTTCGCTTTGATCGACGCTAACTGAAGAATATCATCGATCTCGCGTGGTTTCGGACTACTTGGCTTTTGTTTGCCACGCCTTTTGGATTCACGCACTTCGGCTACTTCACGAACTTTCTGGATCTATCGCACCGTTTCTGCAAGTCTCCTCAACCTTTGCTGACACAGATACTGCAATGTTCGATTGCTCTCCGAGCACCAAGTAAGACTGTTTCATTTTTTAAATTGAACAAAAACTTTTTCGGCTGGAATTTTTGCTGTCATAAAGCCACGCGGTGCGACGACATCGCATTCAAGCTGTTTACGAACTTGCAAACTTTTATGCCACAACGCGGCTAAATTTTGCATCTGTAACGTTTGATCGCTGCTTTTTACTGTCATCTGCCTGGGCTTGGCAGTTCTTACTCAGAAAGTCGCTGACCAAAATTGGGCATTTGCAACTTATTGCTAATTTTATATTGCCTTTTTATGTTGTGCTGATTTGTTTGTTTGATCGTTGTTTTTTTACTTGATTGCTGTTGTTGACTTCATTAACTGCCACTATTTGCCTGAGTTTGTTACAAACTTATCTTTCTTAGCTCATTCCTAGTGCTGTTTGGTACTTTTTGCAAGACAGACTTCATTTTTTACACGTTTTCTGTCAGGTTGCTAAAGCATTGTCGCGTATCGTAAATTCTGATTCGACTGACCGATTTATTTTCCTGTTATGGTTATGGTTTATTTTTTCATATGACTCAGCCAACGAACAGAAGCATCATAAAAGCCATCGCATGCAGTAAACCAACCATTAGCGAACATTAGAGCAAATGAAAACACAATGGCACAATAGCTGATCAGTGTAAACAAAGAGGGGCGCTGTGTCATATAGGATTGGCGAAAGACCGCAGCGGTCATCTAGTCAACCAACCCCGTTTATCATTTTTTGACAAAGTGTTGAAAAACAGCAGTTGGACATCAAATAAGCATAATGAAAAGAAAAACAAAAACAAAAAAACGAATGAACGCAGAACATGGTGAAGAAAATGTACAGGTGAAACCGCACGCCTATGTACACAGATGAGTGGATCGAATTTAAGTGAAGGATTTTGGTGTGGTTAGAATATTTTTAGCAATATAAAAAAATTTAAAAATAGTACTAATAAAATTAAAAAGTTACAAAAACTAATTAAAGAGGTACAAAAGAAATAAAAGCAAAACAGAAAAAACAAAAGGTGTACTTATATGCCGAAAAGCATAGAATGTGCACACAGAAAATACGAAAATGTAAATGTACACAAAAAATAAGGAGAGTTACAGAATACTACAATACACAGTAATTCGTTCTGGACAAGGGAAATGTTGCTAAAGTTCATAATTGGGAATTTTTTTCATGTAGGAGGTGTTTCTTAAGTTTCCATTTAAAGGTAAAGGTGGTTGAAAATTTAATATCATCTGGTATTGGGGACCATACTTTTGGGCCAATGAATTTAATAGAACATTTTCCTGAGGAAGAGTTAACTCTAGGTACACACAGATTTTTAGAGGTTGCTAGTCTTGTGGAATGATAATGGATTGAGCTGAGTGCAACAAAATATTCATCAAAATGATTTAGAAGCAGTTTGCTATAATAAGAGTGCATGAATTCGCCTACTGAAAAGCTATATAGTTTGGGAAGGCATAAGATGTTTAAGTGCTGGAAATGTTCTTCTAGTGATCCCGAATTAATCGGATTATTTATTTTTATAGCTTTATTTTGGAGCTTAATGAGAGGTTGAATGGTTGCATTTGAAGCACGTCCCCAATTGAGGATTGAGTAATTAAGGTAGGGATGGACTAATGAGTTATAGACAACTTTCAGTACAGGTAGTGTTGTATAATGTTTGGATAGAATTCCACAAGCTCTTGATAGTTGAGTTTGTGCATTTTGTACATGAGGTTTCCAGCTTGACTTATTGTCAAGAAGGGCACCTAGGTATTTTAGGTTATCTTCAGGGGAAATGTTGTGGTTATATATGATAACTTTTAATGAAGAAGGATTGTGTTTTCGAGAAGTTAATAGAATGAAATTAGTCTTATTGTAGTTAAGAGAAAGCTTTTTGGCTCTCAGCCAGTGGTCAATTTTACATAGTTCAAGGTTAACAGTTGTCTGAAGAACATTAAAAGAGGAATTTGACATATGGAGATTAATATCATCAGAAAATAAAGTAGTATGAAAAGAGGATGCTTTTGTGGTATCGTTAACGTAAATAAGGAAAAGCAAAGGCGAAATAACACTACCCTGAGGGACCCCGCAAGATATCCTTTTGTATGAAGATTTAAATTCCCCTATTTTAGTGCACTGCATTCTATTGTGCAGAAAATTTGAGAATAGTTTATGAGAAACACCTCTGATACCATAGTGGTAAAGTTTATCAACTAAAATTTCATGGTCACAGCAGTCAAATGTTTTTGATAGGTCTAGAAATAAGAAACATGTTATTAATTTAGTATCAAATGTTTCTGAGTAGTTCATCATAAATAGTTGTAATGGCTAGCTCTGTTGAGTGATTTTCTCTAAAACCATATTGTCTTTTATCAATTAGATTGTGTTCTGTCAAATAAGAATATACTCTGTGATAAAGAGTTTTTTCAAATAACTTTGACAATACTGGAAGAACAGAGATTGGTCTATATTCAGATGAGGAGGTTGGACTATGAACTTTAGGAATTGGAGTGATGTGGGCAATTTTCCAGGAGTCCGGGAATTCACCAGTAGTCATGCATTTATTGAAGAATTTGGACAAACATTCTGACACAATGCAACTAGCTATTTTTGAAAATTTGGATGGAATGTCATTGGGAGAATAATTAGATTTCATTTTAAGGCTTTTGATGAGAAGGTGGATTTCATATGCATTAGTAGGAGCTAGAAATAATGAATTTTTTGAATTTATATGTTTAATAAAATGTCTGTAAGTGGTTGGGGATGGTTTTATTTTTGTAGAAAGGGATTTTCCAACTTCAAATCTTCACTTTGTTTTTGGCATTCTGAGTCTTCAAAAAGCCTAGTTTTTTGTTGGGATTTGTTTTTTATTGCTATTATTTCATTGACAAGCTTCCATGTTTTTTTATATCATGATGGCATTTTTGGAAAGCTTGTTTATAATAATTTTGTTTGGAGATTTCTTTTACGTGGGTAAGGTTATTTCTGTAAGTTTTGTATTTTCTAATAATATTTGGGTTGTTTGTAGTCAACTGCTTTCTGTAGAGGGTATTCTTTTTTGCAATGGAAGTTAAAATGCCTTTGGTGAGCCATGGTTTGTTAAAGGAGTGTTGTTCTTTTCTAGATGCATAGCGATATGGAGCATGCGTATCAAGAGTATCATTAAAAATTTTCACAAATTCATCACTGAGAGTGTTTACATCATCAGCTTCAGGGTTAAGGTTGATTAGTTTGAGGCTGAGGTCAGATACAAAAATGGTTGGGTCAAAATGTTTCATGCATCTGAATTTAGGTTTAGAATTTTGATGGGTTGGATGGTGAAGGCTGAAGTTTACAAAAATTGGTAAATGATCAGAAATATCAAAAATAGTAATTCCAGAATTAATTATTCTTTTTTCATCACAAATATTTGTGTGTATGTGATCTAATAAAGATGGTTTTGAATTTTTGCTGAAACTGGTTGGTTTACTGATAAGAGAAATACAGCCACAGCTGGCAAGACAATCAACACAATTTGACACATTTGAATTTTCTTGGTATTTAATTAAGTTAATGTTATAATCTCTACCGATTAAATAGTCATAATTGTTGTTTTGAAGGTGGGTGACAAGTTTAACAAATTCATCCTGGAAGGGTTGAAATGCATATGTTGGGTGGCGATAAATAAGGCCAGTAATGAAATGTTTCCCAGATGAGGTTGGGATTTCAATAAACAGGCTTTCGCAACCTTCGTTGTTGAGATTTAGGTCATTTCTTGGTTGGTAAGTTAGGTTGGAATTAAGGTAAAGACCTACTCCACCTGAATTGGTTTGTGAGGGATTATGAATGAAATTGAAGCCAGGGATGTCAATATTTAACATGTAATTCGACTTCAATTTAGTTTCTGATATGGCTATGAAAGTAGGATTTGCCTCTGTCATTAGGAAGAAGTCATCTAGTTTGTGCTTATTTTTTCCCAGGCTACGTACATTAAAGTGAAAATATGATAATTTTTTTTGCTTATTTGCATGATTCATTTCACCAGTTTCACTTAATGTTGATTATTTGGTTTGAAAATTTTCACCTGATAAGTCATATGGGAAAGATTCTATAAAATTAGATAAATCAGAGTTGTCAAATAAAAGGAGGTTGTAAATCTCAGTGTTGGTTAAATTAAAAAATGGTATGGTAGAAGACACACAGGCAGAACAAGTAAATGATGTTCTTGTCTTAGGCTGTTACTGGTTAGAATAGCATGAGAAATCATTAGGTGATTGGATGTACTTATGACATGGCGAACAGTGAGCACAATGCAAACAGTTGGGCATATCACAAGTTTTGCACAAATCCATGATTATTGAATAAATGGAGAAATACATTAAGAACAACACACCAAGAAAGTGAAATGACATGTAGACCACTCACCATATCAGAAGGAAGGATTGGTGAATTTTCAAATTGATTGAGGTGGAGAAATTTAGTTGGGATTTCTAGGGTTGTCCATAGGGTTTTTGACATGTTCAATGGCCTTTTAACTTCTGATAGCAATGACTCTGCTGTCATTGCTTTGTCTGAGAAGAATTCTTCCCTTGTTGGTCCAAATGTATTTCCAGTTAAATTTTTTTCTTTCTGTTGTGGCCAAGGAATATAAATGTTTATTTCTTTTTGTAAGGTTTTCCTTGATGAAAACACGTTCAGAGGTAAGTTTTCCTGGACCATTATTTTTCAGTTTCCTTCTTTCTTTATAAATATTGTTTCTGGTTCTTCTAGAGACAAACCTAACAATAATGTTGTGGGTCTTGTTTGTTTTTGATTTACCCAGTCTGTGAGCAATATCAATATCATCATGTGATATATTTTCATCAATTTTTTTCAGCACTGTTAGAACTTTGCTTTCTGTCTCAGCATTGTTTTCATTGTCACTCATGGGTATTCCTTGTATTTGCAAGTTTTGTCTCCTGCCGTACTGTTCCAAATCATTATTATAAAATTCAAGGCAAGATATTTTATTCTCCAGTAACTGATTTTTTTCTCTTAGAGAGTTGTTTTCTTCTCTAAGGCCTTTCATTTCCTTATGCAGCTGTTCCACCTCCATGGATACTGTTTTGAAAGTGCTTGCCATATTAGAAATTTGGTTTGGAATTGATTCTAACCTAGACATTTTTGAGTTAAGCTGGCTTAGTTTTTCCAGCAACTCCTCTGATTTATCAACAGATGTTTGTGGAGAGAGTGCAGGCAACTTCTTTTCACAGTTCACAAAATCTTTTGTTGCTTGAATTTCTTCTTTGTTGCATTTCTTGTTGTTACTGCGGGTGGCCATGTTGCTCAGTACAACACAGCAGGTAAGTAAAGTGTTATATAATTAACTGGCAGTTAACAACACAATTAGCAATACAATACCTAAACTTTATTCAAATAGAATCAATTTGTATATATTTTTTGTAAGTTTGCCAGTGATAAATTTGCCCAAAACTGTCGGGTGACTTTTTCAATGAAGCAAGTGCATGAAACCTTTGGGTGTCGATCAATGCTGTTACAAAGGATAGCGATTTCAACAGTCATAAGCGTATAGAGATTTGACACAAGACAGTTGAAGGTTTGAGTAAATTTCCCAGTCTTTCCTCGTTCAAAAGTAACGAATATTAATAACCTGCAAACACAGTACCTGCGTGAGTGGTACAGTGTTAAAGCACGATCTTACCAAGTTAAAGGAGCAAGTTCGAGAGGTTTGACTGATAAACGGTATTTGCGATGCATTCAAGCTCGCATTCGTCGCCAATGTTTGGATGTAAAGCAAAGCTGCACACGCGGTGCCGTCAGTGACTTGCCGCGGCCCAAGGTGAAAAGTGGAG